>Ga0310786_10000912_pt1 | contig 46990 bp, 33 predicted proteins | sample AusTroGonzalo_MG_FD_203881 | JGI IMG/M metagenome (GOLD analysis project Ga0310786, IMG submission 203881) | Bovine rumen microbial communities from tropical cattle in Woodstock, Queensland, Australia - Gonzalo_03 (v2) (version 2) | ecosystem: Host-associated > Mammals > Digestive system >...
AACACAAGCGCCTCCAGCCGGGGCAATTCATCCTGAGATGTGTAATCCCGTTCGCCGAACTGCCCGCAGTTCACGCATCCGCACAGGCACAGCGATGCCATGCCCGCCATCATCGCAACCTCAAGCCAGTATTGCCTAAATTTCATCACCTGTTTCCTTATTTTTGAGATAATTACACCGCTCACGCCAAAAATATCTTGAACGCTGTAATTATCTTGTAATATTTCGGACTTAATTACACCATTCGCGGAAACATCTCTCAGCAGTATGCACCTACACTTACACCGGGACGATGGCCTTGACACCGACGGGATTGTCGACGAGCTCAAGGAGATACGACTTCTGCGAAGGATTGGCGTCGTCCACGAGAAGGCGCGTCGCGACCTTGCGACGATCGGGATCGAACACATGCCCGGCGTCCCCGCATCCGATCCGCCGCCCCCACGCGATCATCTTCCGCCCATTCCGGTCGTCGCCAAACAGCTCAACTATGCATTTCATACCTTGCCGCCCTTTACAAGGTACTCGCTCAAATGCGCATTCGCCCATTGCCGGAACTGCGTCCCGCGAACGCCCCGAACCCGGAATCCGACGGCAAGGATCATTTCCAACGCATAGTAGATAACGTTGTACCGCTTGCCGTCTGCGGCAGTTGTTAAGTAAGACTTAACAACTGAATCATCCAGCTCTTTTTCGGCGAAAATCTTCGCAATCAGCATCGAAATGTTTGGTTTCGACACAGCAAACAACTCCGCCATCTGCTTTTGGTTCAGCCAGACGCGCCCATCCCGCGACATCAGCGAAACCTGCGACTTTCCGTCGTCGGTCGTATAGAGTATGATCTTGTTTTCCTCCTCAGCCATCATTCACTCCTTGTCTTCATATCAAGAACGCACACGCCGTCTCAATGCACTCTATGTTGAAGGACTCCTTCAACTCAAGGCACTGCATCTCATGCCTGGAAACAATCTTTTCAAGTTCTTCCGTTGTCATTTCTTTATCTTTCTCTTCACGCGAACATTATACCATCAATCGCCGATGTACAAAGTGCCGCCCTTGGCGTTCGCGTAGCCGCAAATCCATTCAAGGTACTTGTCGTGCCACGATTCCTTGTATCCGACATTCTGGTTCTCGTCTCGCTTCATTGCCAGTTTTTTCTCCGCTTTATGCTCCACACAGCTCTCGAAATGGCTTTTCTCATTTCGTCGGCGCGGGCGGCAAGTTCGTCCGCTGTCGCTGCGCCGTCAAGCCGCGAATAAATGGTTTTGTCCCAATCCTCGCCACGGGCTGCGGTTCTCGCCGCGTGCATGCGTTCGCGAACGCCGCCATGTTTCTTGAAGTCGGCTTCCTGTGCGGCAATCATCTTGTCGAGAAGGTATTTTGTCTGCTGAATGAGCACAATCATCAGATTGCATAGCGTTTCCGCCGGACGCGACACGAAGAACTTTTCCCAGTCCTTCCAGTCCGCATGGCTTTTCGCAAAATCTCTCGCGGCAGTCTTCTTCTCGCTCGTCGCTTCCCATTCCGCCGCGCCGTGCGACTTCAGGTAGTCAAGATAGTCTTCAAGCAGTTCGTCAAGCGTGGCTCGCGCAACATTTGTGAGTTTGATCTCCGTTTCCTTGCTCGTACCGCTTGCCGCACTCCCTTCGGCGATGTTCTGCTTGCAGCTCCGGGCGGCCTGCGTCATCTGATCGACCGTGCGATCACCGTGCGCGGGCAGAAAGCGGCGGCAGAATGCGACCGTGCCCTGATAGATCACATCGCTCTTGCGATAGACTATGAGTTTTCGGTATCCACCATGAGGCAGCACGATTTTGGGGATTTCAGCCATTGGAGCCTCCTTCAAGGGACCTAAGCGACGAAAGCGACTTAAGAGACGAAAAAGACTTAAGCGACACAGCAGTCTCTTTGTCGCTTGTCGCTTTCGTCGCTTCTGTTCTTTTTGTCTTTTCAATCGCTTCTGCATACAGCCCGAAGAGGTGGGCGACGATTTCGGGTTCGGGCGTGTCGGGCGCGAGGCCATAGGCGGCAAGCACGGCGCGATCGTTCGCCTCGTGCGCGGCACGGAGGTCGGGTGGCATAAATGTGTCATCGTAAAGCGAAGCATAGGAACTTTCTGGATGCTGTGCACGAGCATCAAGTATTGCTTGCGCGGTTTTTGAAACGTTTTCAACGGTAGTTGTAGCGTCTCTTACGGTCGGCCAGGGGAAGTTGTTGTAAACCACTTTGTTTGAATAACGATAGTCGCTTTTTAATCTGCCACCTATTGCTCGTACCCATGCCATGTGAGCTGACGATGTAAGTATGCCGAAGTGATAGATTGTTGCACCAGGAACTATTAGGACAAGATTACTCGCGATTGTCATCCTGTCCATAAAACCAATCGGAATGTAACGACGGTTTTCCGACGAAGCACTAGGCACAAGAAGGTACGACGTGTCTGGATGACTGATATAAAAAAACAAATGCGGGATTTTGGCCTTCTCTCGTGTAGGTGCAGCCGTACTGGCAAGTCTAAGTGACCGTACGGTTTCAATACGCTTTCGAAGAATCGGGCTTGAGCGCATGAACTCCGGACTTGCACCTTTCAGCCAAAAGCAATACCGCTGCTTACCATTGATGAATTCCGTCGCTCCAACAAACGGGCGGATTACTGTCGCGAGACGAGGTTCGCTCTTTAGTACAGCGTCATACTCTTCTGGAGTCAAGAGAAGATTACCTCCATCGTTTGGCATATTACCAAAATCCATCAGAGGGACATCGCAGAGCGGTCGTGTACGATTGCTGATGACAATATTGGGCGCATCCATCAAATAGCCATTGATATTCGTTGCTAAAATGGCAGTATTATTGTCAAAGATTACCTTTTGAGGCGTACGCAACCCAGAGCTTCCTTTTATGTGGAACCCAACGATGACACAATGTACATGCGCCTTTTCAACAGATTCGCTATCCCATATAAAAGTCCGCCAAGCAAAGTCAATTTCCAAGCCATCCGACATCAACGGCCCCAATAGGCTTGCTACAGCCTGCCCCTGCGTAAGGGAATTTGTCGAAACCAATGCCGCACGCATATCTGTACCACGCATAAAGTCAATTGCCTTTTTGTACCAGCACGACACATAGTCCATATTTCCAAGATTCTTCCACTTCTTTCCAAAGATGGCTAACATGTCCTCCTTTTGCGAAGCATCCATCAGCTTTCCACCCACAAACGGCGGATTGCCGATGATGTAGGAAAAATGATTCCCTGCAGTTACACGGTTGACGGTTTCGGCACAATGTTGTATCCTACTCGCAGCGTTCGGGTCGAGACCCTGTCCTTTTGCGATGGAGTCAGTTATTCCCCGAGCGCTGTTCTTTTCTGCTTCAATATCTGACGCCAAAAGGCTAAGGTCCCCCCAGTCCATCCGCAAGGCGTTACCCTCGACGATGCCGTTGTAGTCCTTCAACGGCAGATAGTCCGGTTCACGGTGCAGGATCTGCGCCGTCTCCTGAAGCATCTGCGCTTCGGCGATCCAGAGCGCGGTCTTGGCGACGGCCACGGCGAAGTCGTTGATCTCGATGCCGTGGAACTGTGCGATAGAGACCTTGACCGAGATACCGAGGTCAAGTTCGCCTTGTCCCTGCTGGAGCGCGGCGATGATTCTGTTTTCGAGGCGGCGAAGGCAGATGTAGGTTTCCGTGAGGAAGTTGCCGGAGCCGCAAGCGGGATCGAGGAACGTCTGCGACGCCATTTCGTCCTGAAGGGCGAGAAGTTTCTTGCGGAGGACAGAAGACAAAGGACTGACGACAGAGGATTGTCCAACTGTCCTTTGTCCTAAATCCTTTGTCTTTTGTCTTTCGTCCTCTGTCCTCATCCCCAAAACCTCGTTCACCCGCCTCGTCAAATCGCTGAGGAAGAGCGGATCGATGACCTTGTGGATGTTTTCGACCGACGTATAGACCATGCCGCCCGCGCGGCGCGTTTCTGGATTGAGCGTCGATTCAAAGAGCGCACCAAAGATGGTGGGGCTGATGTCACGCCAGTCGAAATTAGCCGACTTGATCAGCAGTTCCTTGATTTCGTCGTCGAGCGGAGGGATGTCCGATTCATCCGCACCTTTGAACAGTCCGCCGTTCGTGTAGGGGAATGCGCACAGTTCGGGTTCAAGATATGGATCACGCTTCCCTCCCGGCGTGTCGAGCACGCGGAAAAGTTTCATGAGCTGTCCGCGCAAGAACTTCGCGGGCGTCTCCTTCAGGAATCTCCAGAAGGCGTCCTTCGGGAAAAGCTCCGCATCCTCGGCGTAGAACAGAAACACCAGACGGACGCAAAGCCTGTTCAACGCGGCCAGATGATTGCTTTCGCTACTTGGAGTCTTGGAGTTCTGGAGAATTGGAGATTTTCTAGAGTCTTCTCCTAAACTCCTAGACTCCAAATCTCCCCGTAGCGAAAGCAATGCCCCGTCATCATATCGTTTGAGCAATTCCTTGTAAAGCTCGCCCACGATGCGTCCGGCCTGAATCGAGATTTCCTTTTCCTGTTCTCGGACGGACTTCACCGTAGAATCGACAAGAAAGCCAAGGCGGGCAACCTCTTTCGGCAGATCGCCAAGCCTTATCTTCTGCGGCTCGGCGAGGGGCTTGTCCATGTCATAGACCCATATCTCGTCGAAGTTGCAGGTGACGATCCAACGGGCCTTCTCCGAGAAGCCGCGCGCCTGGTTGTATTCGAGAGCTTGTTCGTAGGGAGTCTTGCCGCCGTGACCGGACTGCGGCGCGTCCAGCTTTATTCCGCGCGACTTGTGCTCTATTAGAACGCGCGTTTCGGGAATCCACGCATCAAGATATTTCGTCGTGCCCTTCATCGGGACACGCGACTGGAAGTCTATTCGCGAAAAAACATCGTCCACGCCCAGAACATCCGACAACAGCGACAGCCAGAACTTGCTGTAGCCACCGGCCTCGGAATCTTTCGCGAGAAGCCAGAATTCCTTGAACTTCTTTGCCGCCTGACGTTGACTATTCATGCACACCCTTTCCCAACTGCCCAATGTTGCCTTGCCGCATGGGTCAACTCAATCTCAACGCCATCAATCCCTGCCAGCCGCTCGGCCATGCGCTCGGCAAAATAGACAGAGCGGTGCTGACCTCCCGTGCAGCCGAAGGCGACCTGAAGATGATCGCGGCCGTCGTTGAGATATTCGTCGATCGACTGGCGGACGAGCGTTTCCGCCGCACCAAGGAAGCAATCCACCTTGTCCCTGTGGCGGTCGAAGAAATCGGCAATGGGCTTGTCGCGCCCGGTATAGCCGCGCAGCGACTCGTCCCAGTACGGATTCGGCATCGCCCGGCAGTCAAACACAAAGCCTCCCCCATTGCCGGTCTTGTCCTCCGGCAACCCGCGCTTGTACGAGAAGGATGTGATGGAGACTTTCACCGTTTTGCCACTTTCCCTTTCCGCCTTCTCCCGCTAGACCTTTCTTCGGTTTCTATCGCGATGGCAAGTTCGCGGCGTAGTTGCTCCTTGTTCGGCAGATACAGCTGATAGCGGCTGACGAAGATCCGGTTGGTTATTCCCTCGGTCGCAAATTGCACGACAAGGTCATCCTTCTTCGGAACACTTGAGGATTTCAAGATAGTGACTCCAGCTCAATTGGTATGACACTGTCATACCTTTTGGAAACGCACGGTACAGTTTCCTCATATAGACAAGATTTGACTTGCCATAACCTTTCCCGTACTTAAGAGTAAGATCCCTTGTCAAATGCGACAAGAGTTTTGTGCCATACTTCGCCCGATCCGCCCCGTGTTGTTCATACTCGACAATGTAGCGTCCCGTGCGCCAATAGGTATCCACCTGCGTCGTGTTGGCCGTGATCGCAATCTTCGTCCGCGCCTTTTCAAGCAGAGCCCCAATTGCCCCAACTAACTCGGAGTACGTACCACCGTCGACTATCTCCGGCTCAATCGCCTTTGATTTCTGCCCACTCGTTCCATTCATGTCGATCTTCTTCATGACTTTTCTCCAATCATGTATCATACCAAACATTCGGACATTCCTTAATACAGGAAACCAAACAGCCACAGCGGTATCTTGTTGCCGAAGCCAGTTTCGATGTCGTCGGCCGCGATGAAACTATCGGGAATGTCCTTGATCTGCGAGAAGCCTTTGCCCGGGCCGCCCACCTCGAAAAGATAGCGCCCGTCCACCAGGAAATCGCCCTTCTCCGCGCAGACGACCTCATGCCCTGCCGAGCGAAGCTGGTTTACGAAGAACGTCTCTCGTATCGTCCCTTCATTGGCGCGGGAGACAAGCGCGTGCATGATGTTCGGATTGTCGCAGAATATCTTCTCTGGACGCGACAGGTTCTTCAAGGTATCCTTGCCAGACGGAACAAGCGCAAGAAGTCCGGCGCGCTCCAGCACCGAAAGCATCTTGAGACCCTGGTTCCTGTCGGTCTCAAGCTCGCGATACAACGCCGACATATTCGGCTGCTGCGGACAGCTCGCGGCAAGCACCATCAGCATCTTCTTCGTCTTCCTGATCGTGGCCGGCGTAACGTCCTCAACCGCCGGATAGTCGCTATCCAGCACCTTGTCGATCGTTTCCACCACACGTTCGTAGTAGCCCGAATGCTCCGTTTTGTAGAACGGATAGTAGCCGGTCTTCAAGTAGCGCTCGAAGAGCGGAATGGGCCGAGTCTTCTTCACAAGCTCCATGGCGATTTCAACATGCCCTCGCAACAGCTCGTCAAGCGTGAGCGGAGAAAACTCCAAAACACCTTCGTATGCGAGAAATTCCCTGAAAGAGAGGCCGTTCAGGTTGTAGGACATCTGACGGCGCGAAAGGTCGCCTTCACGGTTGTCCATCTTCAAGATGGACGAACCGCTGTACACCACGTTCATCCCGGAATAGAAATCAGTGATGTTCTTGATGATCGTCTGCCAATGCTCAATATGGTGGACTTCGTCGATAAAGAGATTTGTCACCCCTTGCTTATGGACTTCTTCAACAAACTCAAGGGGGGAATGAGTCTTGAACCAGTAGTGGTCGAACGAAACATAAAATGCCCGCGCATCAAGACCAAAACGCTCTTTGGCGCTTTGGCGCAGAATTGTTGTCTTGCCCGTTCCCCTCGCTCCCTTGATGCAAATCAACCGATTCTCCCAGTCTATCGACGGGAAAAGATACCGATGAAACGCTGTCGGCGTTTCGTCTATCAGCCGATTTGAGATCAGCCGCATTCTCGACAGTTCTTCGTCCATTTCATCGTTCTCCTAGTGTTTCCATTCACGAACATACACGCAATTTTAGTGTTTCCATTCACGAGCGGGAAATATTATATCATATTTTCTGGAGAACGCCGCATACATATTCAAATTAATTGCAAATCATGACTTATCACTTCCCTTTTTCGTCTTTCATGGAGCTACGACTAAGTTGAAAACGGATGTTTTGTAACTGTAACATTCATATGCCCTTGCGTCAATAGTCAACATCTGGGCAATGTTGCCAATTGCCATTTGCGCCTCCAGCAACCCGCGCTTGTACGAAAAGGAAGAAATGGTTGTTCTCAAGGTCAATTCTTTTTACGTTGAGATCCTGCAACCTTCTTGCGCCTCAAGGTGTTAGTAGCGGCGTGTGTTCGTTTGAACTCTTTTGAAACGCGATCCATGTTGCGCTTCACGTTCCGAAGCCGCTTCGCGTCTCCAATCATCTCATAATACCTCATTTCGACCCGGAGCCAGGCCAAATAGGCGTCCGGATGGATGCGCTGTGGAAGGCGGTAGTTCTCGATCATGGCTCTCGCCTCGTCCATCTTGCCGGAAACCATCAGATTCGTCAGGTAGTTCGCGGCACCGAACACGTATTCGGGATGGTGCGCAAAGCATTCCCGGATGACGGCCGCCGACTCTTCTGCGCGGCCAAGACGGGCCAAGACAGAAGCGTAGTTGTTGGACACTGCGGGGTTGTCTGGGACCTTGACGTGCAGGTCTTCCAGCAGACGTAGCGCCTCCTTTAGGTCAGTTTCGTTGCTCGAAGGGGCGAGACCGATGCGGACGGCCTTGAAATAACTCTCCTCGTAGGCGGGATCCAGCGGAGCATGCGTTGCGGCATCTTCCGTGATGATCATTTTCTCAAGCTGTCCTTCGGGCATACTACGTAAGCGCTTACCAAGATCGTTGTTGACGAACTGTTTCTCGTATGCCTTTTTTGCAGCTTTGCGGATGCTCTCCGGACGAGACGCATCCGAGCGCAACGCATCCAACATTTTCTCCGTCCTCTTGGTGACTGATCCGGAAAGGATTTTGATCGCTTCGGGCACGCCGATCAGACCGGCGTTCGTTTCGACTTCGACCATCTCGGCGAGCGCCTCAGATGACAGGTCGATCTGTTGTTTGTCACCATCCTGGACACTTTTCATCAGGCCGGCGAACAACGTGAAGGACTCCGGCGTGAAATACATCCAGTCTCCGCAAATGGTCTGTGGCCGTTTGCCGGCAGTCACCTCGTCCAGGATGCGCGTGGCATAGTCCGGTTGCGTGCCGCGTACGGCGATGCGCAGGAAACGCGCGGCATCGGCATGCCTGCCAAGATTCGCAAGGGCGATGCCAAGGAAGAACGCCATACCCGGATCGTCGGCATAGCCCGATTTCTCAGCATAACGCACAATCCGTTCATGATCCTTGAAATGCGCCATTGATTCACACACACGAACCGCTTGGTCGACGGACGGCGGCTCGATCTGTTCAGCGCGCTCAATGATGTCGAGCGCTCCAATCACATCACCCCTGAGATAGCGTATGTCGGCATACATGGCCAATCCGAAAGGATTCTCGGTCGGGAACCGCCGGACGACTTCCTGTACCCATTCCTCGGTCTCCTTCAGATCCCCCTGAACCAAAGCGCAAAGAGCCAGGTTGTTATATGCTGTCGGCATCATGCTAAACTCGTCTTTCGCCTGCAGCAATATACTTTTGGCTTCCCTGAAACGTCCGCTGTGCAGATAATGAAGACCACGCCCGATGAGTTCGTGGAATCGGTCCAAGTCAAGGACCCCAGACTTGGTCGTCAGCTCCGTCAAGCGCGCAACCCGGCTCCGCAAGCGGATGGCATCCGTCACGTCCGCACGCGTGGGGTCACGAGGCAAATCATCACGGATGGATGGATAGCAGCAGAATTTGAATTTCTTGCCGCTGCCACACGGACATTCGGAGTAGAGTATGTTTTGGTCAATCATGGCACATTACCTTCTCTTTCCCAGTGCTGATGTTGCATCCCTCGGCATTCGACTGCGAAGCCTCCCGTTCAACCTACTTCCCGGCGAGGAAGGAGGTGGCGTCGGCGCAGGCGCGATCGGTGAGCGCCGACAGGCACCAGCTCTGCATGTAGTTGAACGTGTTCTCGCTGTAGCCGGCAAGTCCCACGAAGAAAATCGGAGACCAGACGACATCCTCGAATTTCTGCGAATAGTCCTTGCTGAAAATGATACGGCCGGTCTTGGCGTCGTAGATTTTCAGCTTCGCCGTCCACGTTTGGGTGGAATACTCCGCAGACAATATCGAGCACAGCATCCATGCCCACTGCACGGCCTGTTCGTTTGAAGTGATGAACGGCCCGTCAAAGGCAACGTCAACGGTGAAATCGGCCGGGGCTGCGCGCAGCAGAAAGCCGTTCTCCTCAAGATTAGACTGTGCACGCCGCAGGAAAGCCTCGCTGGCCTTTATCTGCGGAATCAGCGTCTCCGTGGTGGTGGTGGCGTAGTGTCCGCCATACCACGTGCGGCGGCCGCGATGCCAATCCCAGCCACCATCGACGTACACAGTCTCGTGTCCGTACACGGGGATGTATTCCGTGATGGTCGCGGCGAAACCCGAGACCGATACCTTCACGTCTTTACCGTCGGGTGCGCGGGTCATCGTGGATTGCGTCTGCGGCGTGCGATGGAGTGTGAAGCACCCTGCGAGGAATGCTGCCGATACGCATGCTATTATGTTCTTTTTCATTTGTAGTACTCCTTGATGTTCTTTCTGTAAAGAGCGGCCTTTATCTTGGAGATGCGTCGATCCAAGCCTGCGTCGCCCGGTTTCTTCTTCTTCAGCATCTCAAGAACCTTCAAGGCGTCTTCATGGTGCTGCGCGGAAGCGGCGCAATCCGCGAATTCAAGAAGGTGCGGTTCGTTGTCGGGAGTCATCTTGGACGCCTTCATGAAGATCTGCGCAGCGGCGTCGAAATGCCCGCCCCGCTTCAGGCACACCCCAAAGTTGTGTATCGCCGCCACGTCGTGCGGCTGCACGAGTATGCGGTTCTCGTAGCAGTTCATCGCGCCCTTCACGTTGCCTATGGCCAGGAATCTGCGGCCCTGCTGGTCCAAGGTGTCCGCAAGGTTGATGAGCAGGGGATCGCGTGGATTTACTCTCGCTGCGGCCGACCAGAGCGAAATGGCGTTTGTGGCCGTGGCGCCGCCGGCGTCCGCCAAGTCAAAGCCCACAAGCACGTTGCGCCGAGCGTCCTGGGCGGCAGCGATGGAATCCAGGAAATCGAGGAACACGGCGGCATCGCCCTTCCCCCGCTTGAGCCATTTGAATGAAGGCTGTTCTTCAGGCGTCAGGAAGCTGGCGCGCACCGGAGTCCGTCCCCCGCCAGGCACAGGATCGAACGCAAGCCTGCCGGGGAGAGCATGCGCCCAGAAAAGATCCCACGACGGGAAACTCCGCCACGTGGCGGCGCGCTCCAAGGCCGGCCCCACTTCGTTGTCGTCGCCCACATAGCATGAGAACAACTGCCACGGCGAATATATCCCCACTGCCGCGAAATCGTCGAACCGCGCGGAAAACTCCGCGAAGAGCATGTCCGCGCGCGCATCTTCGCTTGCCGGAGCCACAGGCCCCACATCCGTCTCGCTCTTCGCGCCGGTGAACTTTGCGACGAAAACGTAGTCCCATCGTCCGATGCACCACAAACGGTATCCACCCCAACGCCCGACAAGCCTTTCGTGAAGCGCGCGCATCTCCGCCAACGACTTCAGGCGGGCGTCGAATGCGAAGGACTCCATCCCGGCGAAGATGGCCGGAATCAGATTCCTCAGCGATTCCGTGGTGCGATATCTATACACGCCATCCTCATCGACGCCCGGCCATTCCACGGGAGCGGTGATCGCAGAGTAGGCTTTCTTCGCGTCGGGGATGCACCATGGCAAAGCGACGGTCGCCACCGACAGGCCAAGAAACGTGGAATAGCGCCGATTGGGGTTCATCTGGAGATATTTCCAGGAATGCTTCAAGGGAGCTGTCCCCCAAATGGCCGCAATGGCATACGCGGCAATGGCCAGCATCGCGATCCACTTGAGTCGCGGCGCGCAGAATCCGCCCGCCCTGCCGGAGGACGATTCGAGCGGCGGACAGGAGCTTCCCGCCCTGCCGATTTCATTTAGCAATTGCTCCGCGACCCGGCGCGTGACGCCGCGACGGCGCTCGACGGCGGCAGTCGCGCGCTCTGCCATTGCTCGCGCGCCGTCGGGATCGGAGAAGAACTTCAAGATCGCCGCCCGCACGGCCGCCTCGCGCTCTTCGGGCGTCGGCGCGTCTTGCGTCTGCACCAGCGCATTCGCCGACAGAAGATCGCTCATCACCGGTCGGAAATTCTCCGTGTATGGCCCAACGACGGTCGGCACGCCGCAAAGGCACGGCTCTATCATGTTCTGGCTTCCATGCTCGCAGAGCGACTTGCCCACGAACGCCACGGATGCTATACCGAAGAGCCCCATCATCTCGCCGGTCGTATCGCAGAGATACACAGGCGTTTTTTTTGCCCCCCCACCCCCGTCATCTGAAATCTGAAATTTGAAATCTGAAATCCCTCCCCCGTCTCGCCTACTGCGGCGAACCACGTTAAAACCTGCCGCGCGGATGTTCGCCTCGACGGCATCGGCCTTCTCGAAGTGTCGCGGAGCGATCACGAGCTTCACGTCGCTCCGCGTCTTGACCAGCTCCGCATAGGTGCGAAGCATCATCACATCCTCGCCCGGCCATGTCGAGCCGCCCAGAAGTATGTCCCCGTCGCCGATCCATTCGCGCAGTTCGCGCTCTTTCTTCACATTGCGCTTCGCCACGTCGAACTTGAACGATCCCGTCGTTTCGACGGACGCCGGATCGGCTCCGGCGGCGATCAGCCGCTGCGCGTCCAGCTCGCTCTGCGCGAAGATGCGCGTAAAGCAACGCAGAACCTCTCCGAAGAACCAGCGCAGAGCCTTGTATCGCGGCGCGCTTCTGTCTGAGACGCGCGCATTCACAAGATACAGGGGCACTCCGCGCTTTTTCAGCGCGCGTATGAAGTTGGGCCATATCTCCGTCTCGGTAAGGATCACCGCGCGCGGACGAATCTGCGCCAATGCGCGCCTTACGCAACCGTTGAAGTCAAGGGGATTGTAGATGAGGACGTCCCTGTCGTCCATCAGCTTCTCGGCCGTTTTCCATCCCGTGGAACTGGTGGTGGAGAACACGAAACGGATCTCCGGGCGAATGGCGCGCATCTCCGCCATAAGCTGAGCCGCGACCTGCACCTCACCGACGGAAACAGCATGCACCCACACCGCACCGCGCTCGGCAAATTCGCCCAGCTTCAACCGCACATCATCCGGGTATCGTCCGAAGCGATCCCCCATGCGCGCGCGGTAGCCGCCCCGCCGGCGCATGCGGACCAGAAACGACGGCATCATCGCCATGTAGGCGACGAAGAAAAGCGCGTTGTATATGAACCACTTGAGCATAGACTTCTCGGCGTCAAAGAATTATACCATATCCGCCGCCGCCCAAACCGATGAAACCGACAGAGTTTCGAAAGGGCAAAATATGGTATAATATCCGCCGCACAACCAAGGAACAAAAATGAGATTCACCAGCACAAGATCACTTACCGACGACGACTCGCTCGCCTGCATTCTCCGCGGCCTCGCCCCCGACGGCGGGCTCTTCGTACCCCGCAATCCCATGCCGCGAAACTTCTTTCCAGACCACTGCGCCTCGTTCGCCGACGCCGAACGCGTCGCCCTCGGCACGGTATTCGACGATCTCCCCGCATCCCTTCGCGAGGATGCCATCAAGAATCTGACGTCGAAGTTCCCGGCTACGCCCGTTCCGCTTGTGCACGCCGACGGGCTTGAAATCCTCGAGCTCTTCCACGGCCCGACCGGCGCATTCAAGGATGTGGCGCTGTCCGTTCTGCCCGTGCTTATGGCCGCCGCCGCGCGCGAACGCTCCTCCGCACGCAAGGTGCTGATCCTAACCGCCACTAGCGGCGACACCGGCTCCGCCGCCATGGCAGGCTTCGCGAATGTCCCGGGAATCGAAATCGCCGTCTTCTTCCCCGCCACGGGAACGTCGAGAATCCAGCGCCTGCAGATGACGACGCCCTCTGCGCCGAACGTCCACGCCATCGCGATTCGCGGCAATTTCGACGACGCGCAGGCCGCCGTCAAGCGCATATTCTCCGATCCCGCCATGCGCGCCGAGGCGGAGTCCGCCGGTGTGTTCCTCTCCAGCGCCAACTCGATCAACATCGGCCGCCTCGTCCCGCAGATCGGATACTACCTCTCCGCAGCCGGAGCGATCGGCAAGGAGATGGACGTGGTTGTGCCGTCAGGCAACTTCGGTAACATCCTCGCGGCGCTCTACGCCAAGCTCTTCGGCGCGCCGATCCGCCGCCTCGTGTGCGCATCGAACGTGAACGACGTCCTCACGCGCTTCATCAACACGGGCACGTATGATCCCGGCGACAGGTTCACGGTTACGAACTCGCCCTCGATGGACATCCGCAAGTCATCGAACGTCGAACGCCTCCTGTGGTTCCTGAACGGCGGCGCCGAAGACCCGTCCGCCGCCTGCGCGGAGACGAAGCGCCTCATGGACGACTTTGCCGCCACCGGCCGCTACACGCTCTCCCCTGCGGCATTCGCGCGCCTCAAGGGCGAGTTCTGCGCGGCCTACGCGACTCCCGAGGAGACTGAGGCGGAAATGCGCAGGATGCGCGATGCGTGCGGCTACATCCTCGATCCGCACACAGCCGTCGCGACGGCAGTCGCGCGCAAGCTCGGATTCCCGAAAGACGGCCTGGCGTGCGTCGTGGCCGCAACCGCCACGCCGTACAAATTCCCCGAAACATGCCTTCGCGCTTTCGGCAAGGATGTCCTGGACAATCCGCCGCCGGCATTCGCGGCTCTCGAAGGCGCGCCCATCACGCAGAACAAGGTGGTGGACATCTCCGGCATCGACGACGCGGTGCGCGCGTACTTCAACTGACAAACACGCAAACACCATGCCGCGCAAACGCAGAATCGGCATTGCAGTGTCAGGAGGCGCGGACTCCACCGCCCTCCTGGTCCTCCTCGCCGAATGCCGCGATGAGCTTGGCTTCGACGCATTCGTCCTGCACGTCGACCACGGGCTTCGCGCCGATTCCGCCGCGGACGCACGCTTCGTGCGATCCCTTGCAAGACGGTTCAAACTTCCGTTCCACGCCGTGCGGCTGTCAATCGTCCGTCAGCGCGGCGAATCGATCGAGATGGCCGCCCGCCGCGAACGACTCGCTTTCTTCGCGCGGATGACCCGCCGCCTGAAGCTGGACGCAATCGCGACGGGGCATCATGCGGACGACGTCGCAGAGACTTTTCTTCTGCGTCTTGCGCGCGGTTCCGGTCCGATCGGACTCGCCGGACTCAAGCGCATGTCGCGGCTCGTCGTGCCGGCGGGAAGAAGCGACGAAGAACTTCCTCTTGTTTTCATACGTCCCCTTCTCGACGTGCGCGACGCCGAGCTGCGGAAATTTCTCGTCGCGCGCGGCATTGAGTGGCGCGAGGATTCCACGAATGCCGATGTGGCGATTCCGCGCAACAAAGTCCGCCGCGTGATACTGCCTTGGCTCAGGGAGAATTTCGACGCCCGCATCACGGAGCACATATGCAAATCGGCGGCGATACTTCGCGGCGATCTCGTGCTGCCGCCACCAGCCGCCGACGCTGCGGCGCGCCCGCCGTGCGCGCCGCCGGAACCTCCTGCAAGCTACACTCTCATCGTGCGCCAATCGACTGGCTTCGTGCGCGCGCGAAACGAAATCGGTTCGCTTCCGGCATCGTGCTGCCTGAGCAGGCGTTTCCTCTCCGGCAAAACGCTTGAGCTTCGCCCTTGGCGCACCGGCGACCGCATCGCGCCAACAGGAATGAACGGCAAGGAACGCAAACTCCAGGATGTGTACGTCACAGCCAAGGTGCCGCCTGCCACAAGGCGCACGTTGCCCGTTCTCGCCATAGCGGACACATCTACAGTTCTTTGGGTTCCGGGCTATCGCGTGTCCGAATCGGCCGCCGTCGAATCCGCCACCGCCCCCAGCTGGGAATTCACGTTGCATCGCTGCGGGAAACATACCCCCCAAGGGAGTTCCCGCAAAAACATTGAAGTCCCTAATATATGAACAGCATCTCGCGGTATTTGGGAAGCGGCCAGCGGGCGTCGTCGACCAGCTGCTCGAGCGCATCGACCGTCCTCCGCAGATCGGCCATCTCCTTAAGGACATCCACCGTGCCGCCCTTCGCCAGCGCCTTGTCGAGCCGTTCGCATTTGACGTGAAGATCGTCAAGCCCAGCGCCAAGTTTCAGTCCCAACGCGCCAAGTCCCTTCAATCCGGCCTTGAATCCATCCTTGCGCGCAAGCGATATCGCCGTGGCGAGCTTCGAATACTCGTCCGCAACGACTGGCCGTATCATCGAACGCGCAATCTGGAGCGCGACAGCGCCCTCGATCAGAATCCGGCGCGTGTACGCCTCGATGCGTATCTCGTGGCGCGAATCAAGCTCAGACGCGGTGAACACTCCGTATCGGGCGAAGAGCTCCTGGTTGGCCTTGTCCTTCAACGGAGCCAACGCAGACGGCGTGTCGGGCAGATTCGGCAGGGCGCGGCGCGCGGACTCCTCCCGCCAGGAGTCGGAGTAGCCGTCTCCCGAGAACAACACCCTCTTGTGCTTGCGGACTATGCGCTGGAGGATTTTCTGAAGTCCCTCGTTGAAGCCGCCCTTGATCTTCTCTATTTCGTCCGACACGTAGTCAAACGACTCTGCGGCGATCGTGTTGAGCACGGTCTGGCTCGCGGCGCAGCTCTGCGACGACCCAGGCGCGCGAAACTCGAACTTGTTGCCCGTGAAGGCGAACGGGGACGTGCGGTTGCGGTCCGTCGTGTCGCGCGGGAGCGGCGGCAGCGTGTCGACGCCCACCTTCAAGCGCCGCGCGCAACCTTCTGCGGCGGATGTGCGGCCTGTCTCGATCCCTCGCATGACCGCCGAAAGCTCGTCGCCGAGGAAAATCGAGATGACGGCCGGCGGCGCTTCGTTCGCGCCGAGACGATGGTCGTTGCCCGCGCCTGCGGTCGTGGCGCGAAGCATGTCCGCATGAAGATCGACTGCGCGAATGATCGCGGCGAGAACCGTCAGGAAGATCGCGTTCTCCTTCGGATTCGATCCAGGCTCGAGAAGGTTGCGCCCGCCATACGATATGGACCAGTTGCAATGCTTGCCGGAGCCATTCACGCCGTCGAACGGTTTTTCGTGAAGCAGGCAAACAAGGCCGTTACGTTCGGCGGTGCGCCGCAGCGTCTCCATCACGAGCATGTTGTGGTCCACCGCCAGATTGAGATCCTCGAACATCGGGGCAAGCTCGAACTGGGCCGGCGCGACTTCGTTGTGGCGCGTCTTGGCGGGGATGCCAAGGCGCCAGAGCTGCTGCTCGACCTCCTCCATGAACTTCAGGATGCGCGGACGTATCGCGCCGAAGTAGTGGTCGTCGAGCTGCTGATGCTTTGCGGGAGCCGCGCCGAAGACCGTCCTGCCCGTCTGCAGCAGATCGGGACGCTGCATGTAGAATCCGCGGTCTATTAGAAAATACTCCTGCTCCGCGCCGAGAGTCGCGGAGACGTGCGCTTCGCCCTGCTTGAAAAGACGCATGAGGCGAGTCGTTGCACGGGAGAGAGCCTGCAATGAGCGGAGCAGAGGCGTCTTCGCGTCAAGCGCGTCGCCCGTGTAGGAGCAAAACGCCGTTGGGATGCAGAGCGTTGCGCCATTGGCATGGCGCTTGATGAACGCGGGACTGGTCGGGTCCCAAGCCGTGTAGCCTCGAGCCTCGAATGTGGAGCGCAGACCTCCGGAGGGGAAGCTGGAGGCGTCGGTTTCGCCGCCGATCAGATTGCGTCCCGAGAACGCCTGAATGGCCTGTGCGGGGCCTGTGACTTCGATGAAACTGTCATGCTTCTCCGCCGTGCCGCCGGTGAGAGGCTGGAACCAGTGGGTGAAGTGGGTGGCGCCCTTTGAGAGAGCCCATTCCTTCATCGCATGAGCAACGTCGGCGGCGATGGAAGGATCAAGGGCCTTGCCTTCATTTGCGGTGGCCAGGAGCTTGGCGGCAGTGGCCTTGGGGAGATGGCGACGTATGGCCGCCTCGCCGAACACGTCAACGCCGTATGTGGCGGCGGAAGTGTCGGGCGACATATCGGCGGCAGGGGCCGCCGGAAGACGCTCTGCGATCGCATTGATCGCATGTATGCGGTTGTTTGCGTTCATTTGGGCGGATATTATATCATATTTTGGCGATTTAAGGGCCAACGATTCTATCGCGGAGCACTTCCACGAATTGTAAAACGGCGCTGGGGCGGAAATAGAGACGATATCGCATCAGAGTTCGCGAAAGCGGCTGCGGGTTGCGGGCGTGAGGGCTTGGTCGCCTTCGAGTGCGCGCGTCCAGATCGACTGCAGTTTCGCCCGTGCCGCCGCGGCGGAGTCCTTGTCCTTGGCTCCGGCCGCTTCAAGCGCATTGATGCGCAGAACGCGCTCCCTCAACGATTTGCGGAGGGCGACGAGCGATGGCGGCAACGGCTCCGGAACCGCAAGGAGCGCGCGCATACGCGCACGCTCGTTTTCCGGGAAAATCGAGAAAGGATATTTCCGGCCAGATATCACAACCACGTTGTTCGAAATCGCGGACAAGTCGCCAGAAACGACATGCCCTGCGTGGTTCGTGAAAGATCCGCCCAGAAGAGCGCTACTCAAGGCGCAGACGATACAGGCTGCCTGCACCTTCTTTGTAGAGATAGACCGCACGGACTTCCGGCTCCTCGTCGCCTATGTTAAGATAGTTCTTCCGGACGGCATTCGGCTCGGAAGAAAGCTGATGGGGGAAAAGTTCGAATTGCGGGCGCGACGAACTCGTCTTTCCCGTTTCTGTCGAGGCCCGCTGCACGGAATAGGCGCGGCTGCGCGCAGGCAGGAACGTCGCCTCCATGACGTTAGGATTGTCCTCTGCCTGCTTCCATGACAGGATGTTGAGGCCGGCGTCAGACGCATCGAACGCACCCGTCCCGGCAAGATATTCGGCATAGTTGGAAACGCCGTCGCCGTCGTAGTCAGCGTTGGGGTCGTAGTCCGCTATGGTGAGGCCGCGGTCTTCGAGGTCCCACTGGATGTCGCGAAGATAGCGGTCTGCCACGCCATGCGGATTTGTGCAGGTGGCGGCAAGGAGGTTCACCTTCAACGTGCGCCCCGGCTTGGCGGCGGCGATGGACACGTTCGTCGAGGAATACACGGCAGAGCCGGCATCGACCTCAAGCGTCAGATCGTCTCCGGTGCTGGCGGCGGTTGGAATGTCTTTGCTTGCCATCGGCACGGAAACGACGTAGTTGCACGGCGTATCTGAATCGAACGACCCCACGTTGCCGCGAGCGAGGAGCACGCCCCCCTTCCGCACGCGCACTTCGGCCGTCTTGAGTCCCGCACCGTCGTAGTCAAGCACGCGCCCCGTCACCAAGAACGGCGGCAGAGAGACGGCCTCATCGATGGCCAGCGCAGACATCGACATCATTGCGCAGAGCGCGAATGCCACATTCTTAAGCGTTGTTTTTCTCATTTTTCAGACTCCAGACTTAGGACTTCGGACTTCAATTCCCCGACGTGGCGTACGTCTTCAAGCCGAGCAGAATGTCGTTCACGCCAGCGACGTCCACATTCCCGTCGCGATCGGTGTCCTGCCCGTTGATGAACAGGTTAAGCGCCCTATCGCGGTTTTCGGGATTGCCGCCGAGAAGCGAACCGGCTGGGATGATGAGCACCCACCTCGTGTTCCACGCGCTGCGGCCGATCAAGCGCGTGCTTTCAGGCACAGCCTCGTCCTTGGGATCGTCTATGATTGCGCGGAACGACGGGATACGGCGTATCTTGGCCATCATGTCGATGCCGCCAGTGTCGCCCGTGTAAAGCGGCAGCCAGTCAGGGTCGTCAAGTTCCGTCGATCCAATCGCATAAGGCACGGGAATCACCTGATCCACGACGTTCCAGTAGAGCCGGGTTCCGTTCTCTCCGCCGCCGGGCACGCGCATCGCGTCCATGCCGGCCGGAACGAGGTAGACCACCGGAGTGTTGCCGAGCAGATCCTGCGGATAGCCCTTGAACTTCACGCCGGCCGCGGATATCTTCGTCGCGTAATACGAAGAATCCAGCGCATTGTCGCCAGCCTCGAGTTCCTTTCCGAAGAAGTTCTTCGCGAAGTCAATCGTCGAAGAGAACGGTATCACGATCGCCGGCTCCTTCGAGAGCAGGGCGGACGACGAGGAGATGGATTGGCAGAACCTGCGGTATTCCGGCACGGTGCGAATGTCCTTGACGATGCACCTCGAAAGCGCGAGCCGCCAGTCTGGATCGCCCTTCGCATCTTCGTCGATGCGGAACAGCTCCTTGCGGAAAGAGAACCATGTGGCGTTCTTGTCGGTGTTGTTGAGGCCGAGGCGGCCCTTAAGGGCGGAATAGTTCGCCTTCATGCGGTAGAGGATGTCCGCAAGCCCGGGATCGCCCTTCGACGACGTGCCGGGCAGAGGATCGCCGTCGCTCGTGAACTTGCCGAGCGCGCGGGAGCCGATGATCTCTGCGCGGAACTTGTCGCCGGAGGCGCGGTCGGCAGAGAGCAGCCCCGTTTCGTAGTCATACACCTGGGCCGCCATGTAGACGTACTTCTGCGCGAGGTCGAATGCCTGCGAGTAGCGAGTGAGCGACTCGTCCTGCGCCTGCCGGAAGAACATGTCGTTGTACCGAAGCTCGATGATGTGGTTCACGCGCTTCGCGCGCGCGGCGGCGCGCTCGTTGCGCAGGCGATCGCCCTCGGCGATGATGGTGTCAAAATTCTCGGCTGCGGCCACCATCTTGGCCCATGCGGCGTTGATGTCCCGGGCCGCGTCACCGAGGTCGGCGATGCTGTCGCGCGCCTCGTCGAACGCATTCTTCTGCGCTTCGTTCCACGATGCCTTGGCCGCTGCCCATTCCGCCGAGTTCCCGTAGAGGGCGATGGCGTTGTCGCATATCTGCACGGCAGTCTCCGCCGATTCCGCCAGTGCCTTGAACACCTTGCCGATGGTCAGTGTCGCGCCCCCACCTGCGGCGAAAACCGGCGCGAGTGGGTTGAACACGGCGCTCAAGCCCACGCCCACGTAGCCGAGCTTAGACAAATTCCCCTCGAATTTGCCGGCATCGTCCGTAAGATTCGCCACGGCCTTGAAATACTGTTCCACATACTGGAACACGATCTTCGCGCTGAGCGAGTCGCGGACACCCTCGTACTTCGACTTGGCCGCGTTGTAGGATGCCTCGTTCTCTCCGAGCAGACTGTCGATCTTGCCGATGTTCACCGAGAGGCGGTCGTATTTCCCCTTGAACGCATCGTAGGCGTTCTTGAAGTCAACCCACGCGAGGATGTATTCCGTGTAGGCGTCCTGTATCTTTCCGCATGCGCGGCGCGATCCGGTGAACGAATCAGGCTTGATGACGAGTCCGTTCGCCGATATCTGGTAGCTGAACGTCTTGGTGCTGGAGTTGCTTGACGAGTTTTGCATGAACGACTTGAGGGAATCGTAGGTCCATTTGCCGGACGACGAATCGTACGTCACCACGGATACAGGCTTGAGATTCTCCGCGCCGCTTACACCGAAGAGCGAAAGGTCCATGTACATGTAGTGGTAGTAGTCCGGGCCTTCATAGCCTTGCGGATACGTCCCGGAAGGCCCTATGTCGTTCTCGTAGGGCATGCCGTAGATGGCTATCAGCTGCGCGTTGTATTCCGTCTCGGTGCGCTGATTCTCCTCCTCCTCGGTGGACTGCCCGTTCGCTATGTGGCGGAGCTGCGTGGCGGCGGTCTGAGCCCTATCAAGAATCTTGACGGCGTTCCCAAGCGCCGTCTTCGCGCGCTCCGCGACCTGCTCGAAGTGCGTGGAGGTGCCTTCGGCAACGCCCTCGGACGAGACGTCCATCGGCACGGCATTGTCGGAAAGGCCAAGCGGGTTCATGCCGCTGTCGAGCTGGTCGAGCTTGCGCTGGATGGCGGCGACCGAATCGGGAATCGTCGCGAGGTCGGCGGCGGTGGCTCTGTTGATCCGGAGAAGCCCATCGTCGTCAAACGCGATGTTGAGGCCGCTATCCGCCACGGTGATCCATTCCAGATCGTCGATTTCCCACGGATGGGTGCCACCAGGCGTCTCGTCAGGCAGTTCGTTCGCCGCAACGGATGTGGTGACGCCGCGCGTGTAGGCAAGCAGATTCGCGTCGCGCGGATTCACATAGGAACGCGAAGCGTGAAGCTCGGCGGAGGTGCGCCGTCCGCGCCAGAACCGCATCTCGCCGACGCTTCCAGCCAACCCGTCGCCGCCTAGCCAGACCTCCGGATTATCCATGGCAAGCCGTCCAAGAGCCGTCTCGGAGACGACGACTCCGTGCCCGTCCAGGACGCGCAACGTCAGATCGCCCTCTGCCGAGGAATCGATGGCGACATGGATGTTCGTAGGCACCGCGAACGTTTTTCCGGCGGTGGAACGATAGCCGATTCTGAAACCGTAGTCAACCGTCTCGACGCGCGCGTTTGTTACGATGTTGGTGCCTGTCGTGAGAAGCGGATTCTCAGCGGAGTACAGCAAGTTCGTGACTGTCCTGTAGAACACATTCGTCGTGGTCATGAGGTAGTAGTCCTCCACCCCTGCATCAAGCGTCAAGGTGCCGTCGCCGTTTGCAACGAGCGTCGTCCGCCCTCTGGAGTACATCCAATCCTCCGATTCCGGCGGCTCGAACTCGATTGCCTCCGTGGAATCGCCGTCGAGGCTCACGATGTAGCCGTTCGCCGTCTCAGACATGGCGACCTGGAACTCGAACGTCCACGGTCCTTCGGCGACGCTGACGGGCGCGTTTGTAAGCCACAACATGGAGCCTGCTCCGGCAAGCGAGGCAACGTAGTATTCGCCGGGCGTCTCCGCCGCCGGCAGGAGCGAATTCGCGACCATCCAGTTCATCACGCCGCCTATTCCGCCGCGCGTGGCCCATTCGCCGTAGCCGAAGTTGCGTTCCGTGTCGCCGTCAAGATAGCCGGCTCCCTTCGCACCGCCGTTGTCGCGCCATGCCTTCCTGGCCGTGCGGTCAATGATGTCGACGGCCGTCTTCGCGAGCTTGCCCGCAGTCTCGGCAAAGCGTTCCTCGTCGTAGTAGTCCACATCCACCACGCTGTCCGCCACGTTCATCTGCATCTGCGATGTGGACCACGAGAAATACGGGTTCCTGAGAAGCCTGTACCACACGCTCATGGCGGAGAGGTAGTGTCCCCATGCGTCGCCGTGGCCCTGCGGGTACTGCAGCGCCGCGTCGTTTTCGTCAACGGTCGCGTTGTTGTCCGTGGAGTTGATGTTGTAGTTCACGGCGTAGGCCACCTCGCCTGCGGTGATTCCGCGCGTGAAGTTCCAGACGAGGCGGTTGTAGAACGGCGCGGTGGTGACGGCGGGATTGTTCGCCCCGGAACGTCCCCGCAGAAGCGCCAGCTCTTCCTCAAGGAGCGAGGACACCTGGTTGTCGAAGCAGAAGAGACCCGTAGATTCCGCGCCGAACTCGACCGGCGTCGTGCCGGCGGCGACCGTCGGCCACTCCGTGCCGAAGCCTATCGTCGGGTTCATCGCGTCGGCGTATGCCTCGTTGCCGAGCAGCACGTAGAGGTCGCTGAGCCGTTCCGCCGCGAGCAGGAGCTGCTTGTTCGCGTCGGTGTCGTTCAGCCCCACCGTGAGCGACATGGACTCTGCCTTGTTGAGGAGTGTCTGGTACAGCTCGATGAGGCCCACGCTCGCGAGGTTGTCCTGGTTGAGGGCCACATCTCCCGTCCACGGCTTGCCAGCCTGGGAGATCATCGAGACGGTCGTCTCGGCCTTGTTATCGTAGAGATCCTTCATGCGCTGCGTGAACGGCGTAACGTTGTTCACGCAACGCTGGATCCACCCCTCGGCAAGCGCGGGGCCGCACCAGTCGCTCCACGTGGCGCCCATGACGGCGTGGGGAGTCGTGCCGCTCTTCGCGCGGTAGCGCATCACGTAGTATGTGTTCACTAGATTGGCGAGCGTGTCGCCCTGCTGTCCGATCGTGAAGCGCGTGAGACCGGCCCAGCTGCGGGCGTCAAACACGTCATGGTACACGTTCGTGTAGTCGGTGGGCATCGAGCCGTTGTCGTTCGGGACGGCCTTCTTCCACTCGAACTCGAAGTCGTCAGCCTTGCCCGCGAGCGATTCCGTGTAGAGAATCGACAACTGCTGCGAAAGGAGGTTGAGCGGATCTTCGCGCGTGACGACGCGCCCCGCATAGTATTCCGGGACGACCTTGAACACGTGCATGGTGATCGCGTCGCCAGCCTGCACGCCGAGCTTGCCGCCGTCGTCGTTCGTCGGCGCGTCGTTCTCGATGATCGTCACGTAGTTCGTCGCGCCCATCGCGGTGAGAGCGTAATGGTCCTTCACGCCATAGTCAACCTTCGCCTTGGAGCCGTCGGACGCGACGGTGAGCGTGGATGGCTTGACTGGCTCTGTAGGCAACGTCTCGACGAGAGCGTCCCACTGTGATTTCTTCGAATGCGCGCTAGAGACAAGGCTCTTGATCGCGTCTTTCTCGTTCTTGTTGAGAACGTTGGGGTAGAGTATGGAGCCGCCTGCGTTCGTTTCAAGCTCGCCCTTGAGGCAGACGCATTCGTTCACGGCAAGGCTGGCGTTCACGTAGAAGCGGTCGCCGACGGATGGCGGCAATCCATTGAACGTGTATTTGCCGCCGCGCAGGGTGACATTACCCTCGGCCGGGTCGAATCCAAAGTTCTTCAGGAGCGCGGCCGGGGTGGCGAACCCTGTCAGCCCTGTCTTGCGAACGACGGTGGGGTCCCACAGAAGAACGGTCTTGGAGCTGTCATCGGGATAGACCACGCCCACCGACTTGCAGTTCCACACTTCGGGGAGGCCGTTCGCCGCCGTGGTGAGCGTCTGGCCGATGCGCATGTTCTCCACGTTCTCCGGCCAACGGACAGTCCACGTCCAGAGAGCGGGCTTGCCGGTCACGGGATTGGAACCGTCGAGGCAGGCAAGCCAGGGAATCTCCGCGCCGACTGCCGGCTGGGCTCCCGACGCAAGGCTTGGATAGTCGAACCCGTCCTGGTTGCGGTAGTACATGTGGATCGGGAGCGTCCCTGCGCAGCGCGACCACACCTGACTCTTCCTGTCGGGGAACGCCGGCGAGACCTGCCCTTCGACTGGATCCCAATATGTACTCGGGCACCACGGATTGTCGAACGTGTCAAGGGGATGAGGACCGGGGAGAACCGTGCCTACCGTGGCGTCAGCCGCAAGCGCGACATACGTCTCGTTTGTGAGCAGCACTGGGAAGTAGCGCATCTTCGGCAACCCGCCCTCCGTGTACTGCACCAGGACGCCCGGCTCCGACGTGTCGGCGGTGTTCATGTCGCATCTGAGCGCCCACGCGAAGTAGCCGCCCGAGCCGGAACCGATGAACGCATGCTCCTCGTTCGGGTTGTAGCCGATCTGCGAAGGATCCGGTTGGCGGTAGATGATTGGAGTGGAGTCCGCCTGAAACACGCCGTTGCCCTTGCGCGGCGCGCCCGGCGACGATTTGAGGGCATGTGTGACGGCGCATCGTTCGCCCGACACCTCCTCCGTGAAGTACCGGACGTCGCTGCCCGGCTCCAGCGCGAGGTCGCCATACGGGAACGTTAGGCAAAGGGTGATGGACGAGTCGTTCGCGTCCGGCTGACCGTAGCGCCCCGCAGCCTCCTCTTCCGCCGTCAGCGCGTCGGCGCGCACGCAGATGTTGTCGATGATGAGCCCCTTCGGAGCAATGTTGCTGAGGTTGGAATGGCCAAGCACATTTTGCGTGAAATATCCGGAAATGTCCAGCCCCGCAGGGATTGTCCACGTTTTATTGGTAGAACCGTTGACATAGACAACGCCCGTACGATTTGTGCAGTCGCACGAGAATGTGATGCTATGCCAGCCGGAGGACGGATTGAGCCAATCGGTGACGACATCCATGATGCCGCTGTTCCCATCCCATGCGCAGAGTTCATAGCGCACCCACGCGTTGGAAGACGCAATTCCCACAAAAACAGAGCACGCTTCATTCTCGAGCCTAAGGATGGTGGCCATGTCATCCTCACCAATCGGCTCTATTTCGCGAGCATCCGCCCAGAACGATATGCTCCACTCGTCTTCGCGGAAGAGCCGCGCCGCAGGAAGACGCGCCGCCGTGTTCGTGGAGTCGAAGTAAAACGCGCTGCCGTCCTCGAACACGCTTTCCGCCGCGCCGCCGCGCTGGGAGGCGAGGACTATCTGCGGGGCCTCGTCAATCTCCGGATACTTGATCATGTACCGCTGGACGAGGCATGGGATTGAGATCTTCTCCGGCATGTCGCGATCCTGCACGGTCGTGAACCAGTGTACCTCTATGGGTTTCCCCGCCTTGGACGTGTTCACGGCGTAGATGGCGGACGGCATCGCGTTGCTCGTCATGGTCCAGTCGTAGTAGAGCTGGGGATTGTAGTGAGTGCCGGACTCGGCGAGGTTGATGACGCCCGACACGCCCTTGTCGATCGTCGGCGAATATCCCTCCGCCGTTCCTGATACGCTGCCGCCGCGCGGCGTGAGTTCGGTGCCGACGCTCCACGTTTCGTCCTTGAGCGTGAAGAAGCCGGTATTCCCGCGCGCCACTGTGCGGATCGGCAGGAACCAGACATTGTCCGCGGTGGTGAGCTTCAGGCACGAATAGCCCACCGTCATCGGATTGGCGTCGTCCGGCTGGTTTGCCTTGAAGAAGCCGTTTACCGGAGCGCGAGCGTGACCGTTGGGGATCTGGAACTTCACGAGTTCCGCGCCGTAGGCATCGGGAATCTTGACGCTATCGCCGGCCACAAGCACCGGCATCGCGTTCGTGTTCCAGCTGCAGGCGTATTGGCAACGCTCGAACGGCCAATCCACGCCATAGGCATCCGACTCCATCCAATACACGTCGATGCGCCACGGACAGTCCATTGTCTCGCGCAGGGGGAACACGTCGTTGTGCTTCGGACTGTAGGAGTACTTGCCCTTGTGCTGGTAGTAGTACGGGCCGTACTCGTCCTCCGTCTCCGTGGCGTTGTTGGCGACAGGCTGCGGCCAGAGGCCTGAAGTGTCGTAGCCCGTTCCATGCGGCTTGATGGCCTCACCGATGTGCCCGTCCATGTCGGTGATGTCCGGCTCGCCCACCTCGATCACCTGAAGATGCTTGAGCTCGTTGAATGAGCCGGAATCGTAATAGGCTAGTATGAACTGTCCGCTCACGCGTCCAAATGCGGAAAGAGTGTCGGCGGACGGATCGAGGTATACGCCGCGCACCACGACGTTAGATTCCGTCACCTGACGCCCGCCAGACGTCGTTTCGCGCACGCCGTATTCGGGCGTGATGATCGACGACGGGCCGAAGAGCTTGACGAACTTGCCGGAAAGGTTGATCACGGGCGCGTTCCACGGCGCCTCCGTCCAGAACATCTTCAAGGGGCGTCCGCTCGTCGCTCCTGAGGCGACATAGACACGAGGCGTCACCGTGCCGTCCGTCGCTATCCACTTGAAGGTCAGTGCGCCGCCGACTTGCGTGTAAACGACTTTGTTGATGTTGTCGAAGATGAACTGCACCTGCTCTGTCTCGTTCGTGCCATATTCGGCGTAGGTGGCGTTCCAGTCGATCTCGAGGCCCTCGGGAGGCGTGATTGCGTCGCCGAGCCATACTTCCGGCTTGATGCGCTCCACGCTGAAACCGGCCTCGGCGGCCGTCGCCGTATAGCGCGGCAGACCGGGCGTGCCGGCTTGCGAAATTGGCGGACGGCTGTCCTCTGCCGCCGCCATCGGCCCGAACGCAGCCGACACGGACGCGACGTTGTTTGACGCAAGCCAGGCGTTCTTCGCCGCATCGGCAGTGAAGCGGATCACCGGCGCGCCAGGCACGGAGAGCGTATAGCTCGGCGGCGTCGAGCCCCAAGCCGCCCCTCCCCAGAGCGCAGCCGCAACCAGCAACAGATATCGTTTCATGAAAGTATCTCCATATTAACAGGACTTCGGACTTAGGACTTCAGACTTAGAAATAGGGAATTCAGATTGGAATCCAGCCACTACCAACTATCAACTACCAACTACCAACTACCAACTATCAACTACCAACTACCAACTACCAACTATCAACTACCAACTACCAACTACTTCACTCGCATGATGAAGGCGAGAGTATAGAAAGGCGGAAGGATGGAGAACGAGGAGCCTGAACCAGTGTTGGAGGTCTTGTATATCGTGCCGGAGCCGCTGCTGGTGCTTGATGCGTCGTAGTTGCCCGGACGTGACACAACGTTGTCCCGTGCCTTGTAGTTCCCGTCCCCGATGTGGTCCAACATGTCGTCTCCGGCATACATGTGGCTATGCGCGGGAAGATTGGAGACGGAGAGCGTGACGTATTCCCTGCCGCCATATGAACTGATTTCGTTGGCCTTGTTCTTGCCCATGATGAACTTGCCGCGGAGATCGGGAGTTCCGTTGCTGCCATCGCAGAGCGCCCAGCCGTCAGGCACCGTGCTGCCGCTCCACATGATGATGCCGCCGATGGGGATTGTACCGTAGCCGGTGAACGAACCTGTGCTCTTCACAGTCATCATGCCGGAAATCGTCACGTTGTTATCGAACGTCGTATTGCCCTTTAACGTTGTCGCGCCTTTCACGGTGAGTCCGCCTGAGACCTCGGCGGAATTGAGGGTGGCCTTGCCCGCAACGGAAAAGTCGCCGGAGGCGTTCGTCACGTCCGCCGCCCATGACGAATAGGGCGTCATCAGTATCTTCTGGCGGGGCGAGATCTCGCCGGACGAATCGGCCACGTAGAGTCCCACGTAGAGCGTTCCGCTGCGCGCGGCCTTGAGCGCCTCGGCAAGCGTCTCATACTGTGCGCCGTCCACTGACGTTCCGGAGTCCCTCAGCTCAACGTTGAAGAGTCCGTTCTCGTCGAGGTTCACGGTAATCGGGCGCGCCCAAAGCGGCGTGCCGCCAGAGGCCTGCGAATAGAGGCGGAAATTGATTGTCTTGCTGCGCGCGGAGAGTACATTGCCCTGCGCGTCGCGCAGCACGCCCTGGTAGGCGATTGTCGTTTCGATTGCGGAAGCGCCCATTGCGATCGCCGCCGCGATGATCATTATCAGTTTCTTCATGGTAGTTTGCTCCTTTAAGTTGGTAGTTGATAGTTGGTAGTTGATAGTTGACACGCCTACCAACTATCAACTGAAATCCGCTGCATGGTAAACGAGCCTTCCGCGACTACGGGACCGTCACGGCGCACGCCAGTGTAGATCCACTTGCACGCTCCCGAAAGCTTTTCCACCGGTGTCCACGCCGTGGCCGAACTGTCGTTGAACAAGAATTCCACGCTCCCGCCGATCGAGAACGATTCAGGCTTCACGCTGCCGACATAGTTGTTGATGTCGTCGCCGTCCGGCGAGGGCGTCTTGAAGTCCATCTGCTTGTTGTCGAAGAGCGGATGCAGTGTGTGCCTGAACGGATTGGACGGCGAATGCGCGCCGATCGTGTAGTTGAACACAAGCGGGAAGTCCGCAACGCCGAACGTGCCGGACGCCGCCGGGGTGTCCGGCAGATCGACCGGCAACGCGGCAGAGGAGAGCCTCGTGCCGTTCACCGTCACGCGCTGCATGAGATGCGCAGAGCCGTCCGCGCCTACGCGCAAGTACACCTTCAGCTTCATCAGCCCGCCGGACGGTATGCCGTCGGTGCGGTTTGCGTCGGCCTTGTAGAACGAGACTGTTGAAAGCGTGAGGTTCGCCACCCAAAGACCCTGCGGCCAGACAGAGACAGGCTTGACGTCCTTTGCGGAGACGGGCAGCCAGGATATCGTTTTCGTCCCCTCCACTTCCTCGACGCGCAGGACACCGCCGATGTTCGCCTCGGTTCCAGCAAGCTTGGAACGGTCAAGGGCGAACGCCACGCCCCACGTCTCGCCAGTGGACAGCACGCGCGTGAGAACATTGGTGAGCGGCTGCCATTCCTCCAGCGCAGTTTCGCTGTACGATTCGCGATAGAGCAGGTCGGGGCGCGTCATGCCGTCCACCGAGTCGATATAGGTGACGTTCACGGTCTTTTCCGCCGCGCCGTCGTTGCGGATGGACATCTCGCTAACCATGCCTTCCGTCCCGAAGTCGATTCCGTCGCGCGGCATGATGTAGAGCGGCCCTGACCAGTCGCTGATCTCCTTGCCCGGCACGAACACAACCATGCCGTCGTTCAAGTACGCCGGCACAGTTCGCGTGCCAAGCGCAGGGAAGCGCGGACTTGAGTCATTCGGGCCGGAAAGGCAGTAGAACGTGTTGTCGGACAACGCCTCGCATCCGGCGAACCAGTCGCGCGCCTTCACGGGTCCGGCAAGGCGCACGCCGATCGGATTGAGCGTGTTTGCGGAGTCGTCGGAAACATGCCACGCGATGCGCGGAGCGACCGGCACGCCGCGCAGCGTCGTCTGGAACGGGACGGAGCTCGTGGAGAAGCAGATCAGGACGGTGTCGGCCACGAGTGCCTTGAGTGTGCTTGCGTGCGGCGCCTCGCGCGACCACATCCAATACGGCGCGCGAACCACGCTTTCGCCCGTGGCTCCGCCCGAAGTGGAGCCGGTCCGGACGAATTCGGCGGCATTGTAGGCCGAGACCGACCACACCGGCCAACGGGCGAACGTCTCGTCCGCCGTCTGGCCCGGCGCGACGCTCACATATACGGCGTTCCAGCCGTTTGTAAGCGTCACCTGCTGGTCTATCATGCTCGATGACGCCACGGACGCCGTCATTGCGACGGCCGCGAGCATGGCCTTCCCCACCGAACACACCAATGTAGGTTTAACATTCATGCAAATGGTTCTCCAAGTCGAGTACACGCAAAAGATTCAAAGGTTACACGCAATTACGGCAAATCGCCAGATCACCCCTTGAAGATGAAAAACTTCCGCACAAAGAAATTGACGAAGAAAGAAACTGCCACTTCGATCAGCACAGCCAGCGTGGTCATGAGGCCGGCATAGCGTATAAGCATCGACGAAGCTCCGATCGCCACGACGGTCGCGAATGTCGCGGTGCCGAAGAACATGACCAGCTCGGCGTACCAGCGGAACTTGCCGGGACGGAACACGAACCACCTGTTCATGAGCCAGCAGAAAATGTTGGCGACCACAAATCCGATGGCCGTGGCGAATCCGAAATTGAAGGCGCGGACGGTATCCGACACCTCAACGGACGGAAAGCCAAGCAGACGAACGGCCCAGTCGTCGGGACCAAGGCATTTGAGGCATGTTGCGGCAAGGATATAGAACACTCCCGTTTGAACGCACGTGGAAAGCACGCCCACCACTCCGTATTTCACAAACTGCCAAAACGGACCGGCGTCGTGGGAGAGTATCTCGCGCAATCTCATGCCATCAGCTCATTCACTTTCTTCATGACCTCGAAAGCGTCCGCCACGTAGAGGACATCCGTCTTGCCCTGCGCCCATCCGCAGTTGGCGTCAAGATTGACCGCACGGCGTTCGGATATGAAGCGCCAGCCGACGACATGCGGTTCTTCGCCATGGCAGCATGTCGCCAGGCCTTTTGGATGGCGCGGGGTGGCGCCGGTCTGGCCGACCTGGTTCATGTGGCTCATGAACGAGAACGCCTCGGCGGCCTCCGGCATGTCGACAAGAGACTTTGACGAGCCTAGCGACGCGCCGGACTTGGACAGAAAACCGGTTATAAGATCTGCCGCCTCGGAAAGACGAGCTGCGCCATCGGCCTGCTTCTTCGTCCAGCCGGCGCCGGCGACGAACAGGAGCTTCGCGTCGGGACGAATCGTCGATTCGCCGCCGCCTGACGCGGCGACAAGGCCGTTGCACTGCGTTCTTGTCTCCGCCGACTGGTCGACGTTCATCGGCTCGGGCGTGACGCCAAGCTTCGCGCAAATCTCGTTGAAAAGAGCTGGATCCACGACTACGACCCACGGGCGCGCCGCGCGCGTGAACGAACAGTAGATTCGCTGGCGATACGCCCAACGCGAAACGACGACCTTGTCCCCTTCCACGACGACATCGACGGCATTGACGTCTATCGCCGCGCCTGCACGCATCGCAGCGGCTGGTATGGCACGCTTGACGCGCGACGTGCCGGGAACGAGGATCAACTCCGCGCCTGCGGCCTTCAGTGCCGCCGCAAAAGCCGGCACGTCCTTGGCATACGTGCCCTCGATGGAATCCAATGTGAAAGCCTTGATGTTCATTGCCTTATCCACTCCACTATTTCGGCTGCAATCTGATCCGCAGGCATGTCCTTGACTATGCGTGTGGCGCGCTTGGCGGACGGAACCTCCGTCTTCTCGTAAGCGATTCCTCCAACGCCGACATTCGCGACGGGCGCCTTCATCAAAGCTGGCATCACTCCGCGCATGTTCATCATGCCGACTTGCGGGTTGTTCGGCGGTTCGGGAAGACTGCCCGTGGCCCAGCCAATCGCCGCCGGGAAGCCCTTGCATGTCGACGAAAGGTACTTGCCTCCCTCCACGCGCTCAAGAACCGTGAACGAATCGTCATCGGCAAGCTTCAGTTCATCGACAGCCGTGAAGAATTCGCCTATGCCGAGCTTCTCGGCCACGAACTGAAGAGTCACGCCCTGATCGCGCGACGCCGATGCGCAGCCGCCGAAAAGGAACGTCGACGAAAGGTCAAGGCCCGGCATTGCAGAGATGGCCTTCGCAAGCTCGGTAGCCGTCTCCGCCGCATCCGTGAATCCGCCTGCGGGTGCGTTCACGGCCACAAGCTCAAACGGAGCCTTCTGCGCGACGGTCATCATCAGCTGCTGCAACTTGGCCTTGGGGCCAAGAGCGACGAGCGTAACCTTCGATCCGGCGCGCTGCTTGGCCAGATTCGCGGCTTCGTAGAGCGCACAGGCGGCCCACGGGTCGAGAACCGACGGCAACATGTTTTCGTTCTTAAGGCCGGGACCTTGCGGCGTCGAAACGGGCTCAAGCGTCTGGAGCGGATCCGGGACGAGTGAGCCGCATACTATTATGTGAATAGGCTTGGACATGGGTAGACAAACGTTTGGATAAGTGAAAACCTGTTTTACTTCGCGGCGGGCTTGGAAGCTTCGGCCTTGGGGGCTTCAGCCTTCGCGGCGGGCTTGGCGGCCTCGGGCTTGGGCGCTTCAACCTTGGCGGCCTCGGGCTTGGAAGCTTCAACCTTCGCGGCGGGCTTGGCGGCCTCGGTTTTGATCGCCTTCTCCGCGGCGTCGGCGGCATCGAAGAGCGACGGAGCCTTGCGGTTGGGATCATAGCGCTTGATGAGATCGGTTGCACGGTCAATGCGCGATTCGGCAAATGAGTCATCCTTCTTGGCCGCCTTGAGCGCTTCGAGATCCTTGATCGCGGCATCCTTCTCGCCAGCAAGAGCCTTGACGCGGGCCGCGCCAAGCTGTGCTGTTAGGAGCAGATAGGAGTCTTTGTTGGCCTCGTCGGCCGCATAGGCCGCAAAAGCGTCGCGAGCCTCCGCGAACTTGCCAAGACCTTCAAGGCAGTATGCGCGACCGATCGCCACGAGGTCGTCAAAGGCACCGTCGGCGAAACCCTTGTTTGCGAGTTCGTCGTAGACCGCCAGGGCGTCCTCATAGCGTTCGGCGTCATAGTAGCTTTTCGCGAGGCGGAGCTTGATGGCAGGTCCCACCTTGGTGGAGCCGTAGGATGCCGCCGCAGCCTCGAGATCTTCGGAGGTGTACGCGCCGGCAAGAGCCTGGTTTGCGGCGGCATAGCGCGCCTGGTACCAGTTGCGCCCGCCATAGTAACCTGCGACAAGCAGCGCCACCACACCCAGGGTGACCATTGTGGACTTGCCCTCCTTGACCCACCAATCCCAAAGCGGAATCAGTTCCGGCGCCTTCTTCACAAAGGCGGGGAGTTCAGGCTCAACGGTTGTATTTTCTTCGTTCATTTCTATCACCTTGTTCTTTGCTTGGTTTTCGGGACAATGCGTCCCACTGATCAAGATTCTTTTCGCTCAGCCCATCGGCGCGGGCGACTATGCGGTTGTAGTCGAGCGCATCGGGGAAATCGCGATGGAAGACGAATCGGCGCGCGCGCGGGCTGTTGGAGGGAGGATTCGACAGGCGCTTGAGCGAGTCGATGAAAAGCATCGCGGAGAAGTACGTCACCTTCGGGATCGAAAGAGCATGCCGCATCGTGTCGAGCGCATCCTTGGAGCCGACCTTCTTGGCCATGGCCGTGTAAAGCACTGCGGCGCGCAGGCCGTTCACGACCTCGTATCCGCGCGCGCACATCGCCTGTTCATAGCGGTCAAGCGTCGCAAGATACTTCCACGTCGAGGAATCCTTGCCGCCGTCCTCGCGAATGAACTTGTCGAGATCGGGCAGCAGATCGCCCAAAAGGCCGTACTCCCACATCATGCGGAACGCCTTCTCGGAACAGCCGTAGGCGAACAGGCGAAAGACCTCCTCGCAGAGGCGCGGCACGCTGGCCGTCAAAATGCAGGAATGCAGCTTGCGCATCGCATGATCCGTCTTGCGTTCGATCTTGAAGCCAAGGCGGCTCGCGAACTTTATCGCGCGCATCATGCGCACGGGATCTTCGCGGAACCGTATCATGGGATCGCCGATTGAACGTATGACCTTCTTCTTGAGATCCTTGAGGCCGCCCACCCAGTCGATCACCGAGAAGTCGGCGATGTTGTAGAAAAGGCCGTTCACGGTGAAGTCGCGCCTGTTTGCGTCTGTCTCGGGAGTGCCGAAGGTATTGTCCTCCATCGGGCCCTCCACGGCGTGCTCTATTATCTCGCCGACGGTCTGGGAACTCTGCCTGAATGTGGCAGTCTCGATTATCTTGTCCCCAAAGCGCACGTGCGCAAGGCGGAATCGGCGGCCGATGAGGAAGCAGTTGCGAAATGCGCGCTTGACTTCTTGCGGCGTCGCGCTCGTGCCGACATCGAAATCCTTCGGCGTCCGCCCGAGGAGGAGGTCGCGCACTCCGCCGCCAACAAGATATGCCGTATATCCAAGGCCATGAAGACGATACAGCACCTTCAGCGCCGCCGGATCGATATTGGCGCGCGAAATGCAATGGTCGGGCCTCGCGCATATCACGGGACCTTGTTTTTTCTTCTTGCCTAGAAAACCGAACATGTTTCGTAATATTATGCCAAAAAACCACGCCCTCGGCAACTCAAAACGGCGTTAATGGCAAAATCGGCAAAATCGCCGTCACAAAAAACCGTCCGCCAGAACGACGGGCTTGCGCCCTGTCATCCTGGCGGGAACGGTTCAATGCGCCAAACGGCTTTGTGCGGAGCTCTTAGCGAGTCGTCCAATACGGCGCATTTGCGGGCGCGGCGAGGTATTTCGCGCATGCGTCGCAGCACTTGCAGAGGATCATCTGGAAGCCGGCCATCTCCTGCACGGTCAAGAGCTCGTCGCACTTGCCGGGGAGGACAGTCACGCCCATCGCCTCGAGCATGGCTTTGGCCTTGCGATAGCAAATGAGCATTTCCATCGTCGTGGTTGCGCCGGAACCGTTGATGAGGAGAAGAGCCTTGTCGCCGGAGGCCAGCTTGGTGGCCTTGACGAGAGAGGGAAGCATCTTCTCGACGGTTTCGTCGGCAGTGCACATCTTCGAGATGCCGCCGCCGCCTTCGCCGTGCTGGCCCATGCCGATCTCCATCTCGTCGTCTGCGAGAGCACCGATCTCGCCTCCGTTCTGCGGATGCGTGGCGACCTTGAGCGCGACGGAAAGAGTGGCTATGCCCTCGTTGAACTTGTTGGCGAGCTCGACGATCTCTTCAAGGCTCTTGCCCTCCTCCGCGGCGGCGCCGACGACCTTGATGAAAGGAATCACGCCGCCAAGGCCACGCTTGTCCTCGATGGGTGTGTCGGGGCCTTGGGCGATGTCGTCGTGGATCACGATCTCAGTCACCTTGAGGCCGGCCTTCTGCGCCTTGCGCATGGCCTTGTTGCCGCTCATGCGGTCGCCGTTGTGGTTGAGCGTGATGAGGAGCGTGCCGGCGTCGCGCTTGACGTATTCGAGCGCCTCGTACACCTTCTCGCCGCCGGGCGCGGCGAAGATGTCGCCGGCGACGCACGCATCGAGCATGCCCTCGCCGACAAAGCCGTGCATGGCCGGCTCGTGGCCGGAACCGCCGAACGCGACGAGCGCCACCTTGTCGGCGCTCTTGGGCGTCTTGCGGACGACTATCTTCTCGTTGACGAGCGCGAGGGTGTCGGAATAGCACCCCACGAGACCTTCAAGAAGCTCTTTCGTGAGGTTCGCGGGATCGTTCATGAATTTTTTCATCGGCATTGCAGCACCTCTCTTTCAGCCCTGATAGAATTCTACCACGGGACCATTGTCGATCGAGACGAACGCGATTGCCACGCCGCCGCCGAGATCCATCTTGGGCAGCAGCACCTTGCCGCCGGACTCCTTGACTGCCGCCTCGACGTCGGCCACCTTATAGGCGACATGCGTCTCCTTCACCATGCGGTATGCGGCCGGAGTGTCCTTCTCCCAGTAGAGATACTCGATGCCGTAATCCTCGTTGTTGCAAATCCAGACGCGCAGAGCTTCCATGAAGTTCATGCCGTCCATCTTCGCCTTTACGGGAATGCCTGTATGCAGATATGTTTTTTCCATGATTGACCTTCTTTTGAATTGATTTTTACTCAAAAACCGACGCCCGGAACCGAGAAACGCAACCCATTGCCGTCGTGGTAGTTGGCGAACTCCGAAACGATGGCGCCCTCGTCGCCGCCCATCATGAAGTGCCAGCTTTCATCCTTCGCGAGCTTGTGCGCAACGCCGTCGGCCGTCCACTTCTCCACATGCACGCAGTTGAGGAACTGCTTGCCCGTCTTTGGATCCTTCTCGAAAAGAAGAGCTGAGAGCTTGGCCTTGACTTCGGGATACTTGTCGAGGTTGGGTTCGCCTTCCGTCGTGAAGCCCCACACCCAGCCATGGCGCACAAGCCAGGACTCCATCTTGCATGGAAGGTCCTTCTCATACTCCTTGCCCGTCCACTGGTCCTTGACCTTGGCGTGTGTGGGCAGGTGGCGGTGCTCGGCAATGGATTGGCCCGGAAGGAGGTAGATGTCGTGGCCGAAGTACTCTTCGCGTATCTCGTTCACCCAGATTACTCCGCCCATGCCATACTTGGCGAAGTCGCCCTTCTGGAAGTCGACTGCCCAGAAGCCAAGGCCGGGCTTGGTAAGCGAGGCGTCGGCAAGAGCCGGATAGACCGGATAGCCAAAGCGGCGGAACATCTCGAAATACGCCTCCGTGGCCTTGGCGGCGTCGAACTTGCCGCCCTTGTTGATGCCATTGGCGTCAAACGTGCCGCCAACGTAGAAGTCTTTATTGTCCACTTTCTTTATTCCTTTCTTTGAGCAGCACGAACCCTTATCCGTGCAGCAGCCTGTTATTCCTGCAGCCACCACCGCGGCGGCCGCCAACATAGTCAATTTGTTCATTTTGTTTTTTTCCTTTTTAGGTTTTGTTGCAGATCAATCGTTTTTCATCTTGCCGGTCTTGAAGTACACCTCGATTTCCTCCAAGGTGCGGCCTTTTGTCTCCGGCAGGAAGAATGCAGCCGTCACGAAGTAGATCACCGTGAAGCCCGCCAAGCAGTAGAAGACAGCCGGGAAGCCCCATGCGTCTTTCCATGCCGGAAAGATCGTGGCGATGCCGGCCGAGACGCCCTGGTTGATGATCATCGCGATCGACATACCCGTGGCGCGTATGCGCGTTGGCATCAGCTCTGAGAGCGCCAGCCACACGCACACGCCCGGCCCCACGGCGTAGAATGCGATGAACATGAAGAAGAATACAGTTGCGACGACGCCTGTGAACATCGACGCCGCAACCACGTTCTTCGAGATAAGCAGGAAGACTGTGCCCACCCCGCAGAGCCCAAGTATGATGCCGGCGGTGCCCAGTTTCAAGAGGAACTTGCGGCCTTTCTTGTCCACGAGCGTACACGCGACGATCGTCATGAACACGTTCACGAGCTTGATCGCGAGGTCGCTGAAGTTCGCGAACACGCCCTCCATGCCGGTCGCCTTGAAGATGTCCACCGTGTAGTTGAGGACGGAGTTGATGCCAGTCGTCTGGTTGCACGCGAGAATCGTGACTGCCAGAAGGAAAGGATATATGTATTTGCGCTGGAAGAGGCTGTCGCCGGCGGACGCCTTTGCGATTGCGGCCTTCTCCTCCTCGGCGGCCTTGTCGGCGGCGATCATCTCGTCAAGTATGGCCTGGGCCTTCTCCGCGCCGTTGTTGGCGGCGAGCGACGCAAGGGCTTCCTCCTTGCGCCCTTTCTTGTACAGCCAACGCGGAGACTCCTTGAGCCAGAATGCGCCCAGGAAGAGGATGAGCCCCGGAATGGCGGAGAAGAGGAATATCGTCTGCCAGGCTACCGCCCAGCCCTTGAGCTGCTCGGGCGACACCCACGACTTGACCTGCGTGAACGTCACCGCCGCTACGTCCACGCCGTTCTTCTCCGCGAAAGCCTTGACGACCTTGTCGGAATCGCCCACCCATCCCGTGACGGCCAGGCCGATCACTGCGGCGAACGCAAGCCCTATCGTAAGGAGCAGCTGGAACATGCCTGTGCCCTTACCGCGGCTGTCGGAATCAAGGCATTCGGCCAGGTACATGGGCACGACCACGCCAACGAGACCAGCCGACGCCCCTTGCAACGTGCGGCCTACGGTCAGAAGGATGAAGTTGCCGCCGTCGAAAAGGCCTGACAGGCATATCACGGGGATTGAGACGAAGAAGCAGAACGCCGAAGCGATGATTATCTTCTTGCGCCCGAAGAATTCCGCGAGCGATCCCGCAAAGAGCGAAGAGAGAACAGACCCCCACAGGACGGCCCCCACTATGAAGCCAAGCTGCACCGAGGAATAGTTCGAAGTGTTGCGGATGTACGGGAGAGCCGCGGCGATCACGCCAACGTCTATGCCGTAGATGAGCCCGCCAAGGCCTGCCATGATGAGCAGATATCGTGCGTAGCGTTTTACTTTCTCGTCCATGATGATCTTCCTTTGGTCTTTCGATGGTTTTTATTCGTTCGTTTCGGCGGCTTCCGCGACGCCCTTGACGTCTGGGAACATCTTCTCCGCGTAGTTTTTGCACGGCTCGAAGGCAGACACGGCCTTCTTGACGATCGACTCGACCCGCTTCGGCACGTTCGGATCGTCGGAGTACAGCGTCTGCATGGTCATTGCCGCCCCAAGCATCAATTGCGACCATTCAAGCAGCGGAGTGCGGCATCTGGCGCGCCCCTTCTCCACCAGATCGATTATAAGACGGTTGAGCTGCCCCTTGTTCTTCATGTAGAACTGGTTCCAAGTGAGCTTTTGGGGCTTGCCTTCGGTGGGCGGACCCTTTGTTTTCTTGATGGTCGTCTTCATCGCAAGGCCCTTCGCGTCCACGGAGACGATCTCCGTGGTCTTGTTGCCGTTCACGAACTTGAAGCCCTTGCCGTAGCGGATGAAATGCCTATGCAGCTTCGCCATGTACTCGATCTTGGCCGTCTGCATCTTCAGTTCATCCTTGCCCTCGTCCGTGGTGAAGTCATCGCCCAGGGCCTTCATCTGCTTGATGGCAAGATCCCAGCTCAGCTGACGTATGAGAGTGCCCGTGAAGGCCTCGAACTTCTCGCCCGCCATCTTAACTTCCTCTTCGGCCTTGGCCTTGTGCTCTTCGGCGGCCTTGGCCTCTGCTGCGGCCTTGGCTTCGGCCTCGGCCTTGAGGCGAGCCTCCTTGGCCGCCTTGGCGCGAACGCGGGCAAGCTGGGCGGAGATGCTCTTCACGAGCGAGACGGTGCGGTTCTTGATGACGCCTGCCTTGCGCTGCGTCTGATCGACCCACTTCATTCCCTTGATGTCGTTAAGCCCCTCAAGGAGCTTGCGCGAGAGATTGCCGAGAGCCTCGGTCGTCTCGACATCTTCGGCTGTGAGCGACTTTGCCTTTTCGCCTTCTTTGAGCAGCAGCTCGACGCGAGCCTGCACGCGGATGTCAGCCGCCTTGCAGTAGTACGCATCGTTCCACAGTTCCACGAACTGCTTCACCGACTGCGGCACCTCAACGGGCTTTTTCTCCTCTTTCTTCTCCTCTTCCGCGGCAGGAGCGTCTTCTTTCTTCTCCTCGGCCGCAGGGGCTTCCTTCTTCTCTTCCGCCTTTTCGCTTGCCGCAGCGGCAGCCTTCGCCAGCTTCTCGAAAGCGGCCACGGCAGAAGCGGCGTCGCTGATTTCCTTCGCCAAAGCGTCAAGCGCCGCCGGGTCCTTCGCCATCTTCGCCACGACGGCAAGGGCAGCGGGGTTCGCCTGCACCTTTTCCATTATCTCCTTGTATTCGGGGGAGGCTGCGTCAATCGGCTCTCCGCCCGCATCCTTCACCTTCGACAAGAGCATTTTGGCGGCGGCCTCAAGATCGGCCGGCGTGATCGGCGCGTCCTTCGCAGGAGCCTCCTCCTTGGCCGGAGCGGCGGCCGGGGGCGCGTTCGTCGCCGCGGCCGGGGCGGCGTTTGTGGCGGCAGACGCCGTCTCTGGCGCGGCGTTGGTGTCGGCCTTTGCCTCCACGGCCTTCTTCTCGGCCTCGGCGGCCTGGGCCTTCTCCGCTGCGGCTTTGGCCTCAGCCTCGGCGGCGGCCGCCTTTTCGGCTGCGTCCCTGAGCTCGACCACATATGCCTCCGCCTCGGCTATGTCCTTCGTCGGCGGCGGCACAACGCTGCCGCCGATCGCCTCGAGAATCTCCGGCGTGAGAAGCGACTTCACCTTTTCGCTCGCCTCCTTCATGTCCTTGTCGGCACGCTCGACAAGCTCATGGAAATTCCTGCCGAAGTCCGTCACGGCCTTCATGTTCGTCTCGATGGCCCTGCGCGCCTCGGCCTGCTTGCTTACGATCATCTCGTAGTGCTCGCGCTCCTCGCGGACCTTTTCCGCATGAAGATACCACATCAATCCGCCCACGACCACGAGCACCAAAAGCACTACGCCTCCAACGGCAAGACCCACCATCTTGCCGATGGACATCCCCTGCTTTTCCTCTTCAACAGACTCAACCGGCGTCATCTCCACGGACGAATCGCCGGCAGTCGTGGCGACCGACGGCTTGACCTTGCGCCCTTTCAGCCTCACTTTGGAGTTCATCGACTGCGTCTTCTTCTTGATGGGTCCCGCCTTGGCCAGATAGCGCTTCAAGTCGCCCATCAGCGATTCCCACGTTGGATAGCGCATCGCCGGATCGCATTCCAGCATTCGAAGAAGCAGGTCGTCAAGCTCGGGAGGCAGACCGGGGCGCACCTCGCTGGGCTTTGGCGGCGGACCGTCGAAACGCGCGCGCACCACAGCGGTCGCGTCTACGCCCTCATATGGCGGCTGGCCCGTAAGCGCATGATAGAGGGTACCGCCGAGCGAATATATGTCGGCCCTATGGTCGATCTTCTGCTTGCGCACCTTCTCCGGCGAAATGTAGTAGGGCGTTCCCCATATCTCGTTGGCATCGCCCTGCATTGCCGCCAAGCCGAAATCGACCAGCTTCGCGTTGCCGTCCTTGTCGAAAAGGATGTTCTCCGGCTTCACGTCGCCGTGTACGAGCCCGTTCTGCGCGGCAAGGTTCAGCGCCTCGGCCATCTGCATGCCGATTGTCATCACATATGCCGGATCAAGCTGCCCGGGCTGAGCCGTCATCTCCTTGTCGAGAGAACCCCCGCTCACGAGCTCCATGGCGATGTAGGGCATTCCCTCCTCTTGCCCGAAGGAGTATATCTGGGCGATGTTCGGATGGTTCAAACGCGCCGCGGCCTGCGCCTCCCTCTGAAATCGCTCGACGAACGCGGGATCGTCGCCCAGCGATTTGAGCATGACCTTTATGGCCACGGGCCGATCGAGCATCCTGTCACGGCCAAGATATACGCCGCCCATCCCGCCGTGGCCCGGCTCCTTCTCAAGGAGGAAATTCCCGAACTCCGAAGGCGTAGGAAGCATCTGCTCGTCGCCTTCAGCTTCAAGACCGGGATTTTCAGCATTCTTGTTTTCGTCGCCCATCATCTATTCTCCGTCTAATTGCCTTTGTGCCGTTTTGAATCACTCAACATTTCCCCAACGTGGATTGGACGTTGGCCAAAACACACCTCCTGCGATGCCCACGAGGTTCTTTGCGGGGACAGGCCCCCAATAGCGGCTGTCGTAGGACGACGGCGAGTTGTCGCCGCAGGCGTAATACTCGTCGTCCGCCAGCTTCACGCTGTCGCCGTCATTGGCGATCGTGCGCCCCGGCCTGCTGTAGCCTGGATTCCCCGATGGTCTATATCCGGCGTACGGATACATGTGCTCCTCGCCCTTCTCGCGGTTTTGTATCTGCGCGACGCGGCGCGGGACCATCGGCTTGGCGCCGTCAACTATCAACGCGCCGTCCTTGATCGAAATCGTCTCGCCTGGCGTTCCCGTCATGCGCTTTATGTAATGCGTACCCTGCGCAAGCCCCTCTATTCCCGTGGTGGAGAAAATCATCACGTCGCCGCGCCGCGGATGGCGGAAGTTCCAAAGCCAGCGATTGACGAATAGGAAATCACCGCGAGCGACGAGACCGCTCCAAAGGACCTGGCCTGCGCGCACAGGGCTGTCGAACATCAACCCGTTCGGCAGCTTCGGCTCGTTGCGGTACGGCCCGTCGCCCGTCTCGTCGGCATGCAGAACGTCAGTGGGTATCTTCATCTGGTCGCTCACGCGCCCGGGCGCGACCACTCTCATGTCGTAGTAGCCGTCGTTCGTCGGGCGATATCTCAGCACTCCGTCGAACGGCGCCGTGTAGCACTCGTACATCTTGCCGCAAAAGAGCCACTTCGCCCACTTGAGAGGCGTTGTGTCGAAGATTCCAGCCTCGCGCGGCGACATCGCCTGCGAATGGTTTCCGTAGAGCGTAGGCTGCATGGAGCCGGTGGGTATCTGGAACGGCTCGTAGAAATACGCACGAAACGCCATCGCGACCGAAATCGACACGACGAGTATGTCCAGCCACTCGCGGCCCACCGCACATGGCTTTGGCGGATCGAGGAAACCAAGCAGTTCTTCGCACGCCGCCACGTCGCCGCCCGCGATCGCGGCGCGAAGAGCGTCCATGCGGCCTCCATGCTCGCCGCCGGCCCGATACGCTGGAAGATCTTCGTACGACAGCACGAACGTCCGCGCGGCGGAAAGCGCGGCCTTGCGGCGCTTTCGCTCCTTCACGGCGGGGATCATGCCTCCAAAAATCCACCAGGAGACGACCGCCAACGCGGCCGCCTCGCATGAAATCTGCAAAGCGAACGGAATCATTTGACCCTATTATATCCTATTATGCGCACGCGGGCAAGGGCAAATTAGCTGCGAAAAAAGGTCTTGCGCCGGGACGAGAAATCCAGGCTCGAATGGAAGGAGCGAAAAGGATCGTTCTTGGGCGTCGGCACAAAGTCGATAGACGAAAGCCTGACGCCTTCTGCCGCCATGGCGGCGCGCACGTGGTTGAAGGCGAAATCCTCCAACGTGCGCCCCATCGCCCGGCAGCTCATGACGAAGTCCGTGACGCGCCCAGACGGAAGATCGCACACCACGTAGCACACGAGCCCCATGTCTCCATGGCGGTCGCGCGCGCGGAACGTGTAGATGCGCCTTGCAGGATCGGCCATCAGTCGGCGGAAATCGTCCTCGGTGCGCCGGATCGTGGTGGCGTTGAACTGGTTCGTGCGCGAAGCCATCTGGGCGAGACGAGGGATATCCTCCTCGCGCGCAAGCGAAGGCGTGGCGGTGAGGTCCAGCGACGCCAGATAATCCTCAAGAGTCGGCGCCTCCGCGGCTGCCGCGCGCCGCTCGCCCTCCTCGGCGTACATCCGCGCCCTTGCGAGATCTTCGGCCGTGCGCCCAGCTTCGAAGAAGAAATATGCGTTCAGGCGCCGCAGAAGCTGACGCTGCGAAACGTCAGACCATTCCCCTCGCTGCGCCTCGACCACTACCACCCCGGCCGAACGTTCCTCCATCTCCTTGCGCTCGTGCGGATTGTCGTCCATGAAGACAAACGCATCCTCGGCAAGATTCATCTCTGCCGCGGCTATGCGAAGATTGGCCGTCTTGGGGCTCCAATTCGACCGCACCACCGCGAAGTCCGACAGCGACAACGGCATGTCCGCACGCGCAAACGCCCGCTCTATCGCGGAAGACCCGCCGTCCAATGGCTGGTTCTTCGTCAGAAGGACAAGCGGCACGCCGCAGCTCCGCAGCGCAAGAAGCCCATCCTGCAGCACCGTGCGCGGCCGCACGGCATCAGGACCGTCCTCGGAGATTATGCCTTCCCACAATGTGTTGTCGGCATCTACCGCCAATGCCTTCTTCGCCTCGGCACGGCAAGCCCAGCGAAACTCTTCCTCGACGGCCCGAAGCCCCGCGAGCGAAAACGGAAAGCCCGCCGTACGCCACATCCGCCAATCGCGGAAATCGGACGTCTCGGCAGAGAGCGCCGCGAGATCTACGTCCACGACGCGCGGGCAGAATGCGGACAGCGCGGACAGCGCGGCGGCATCCTCCTCGCGCGGCTCGTTGCGCACCACGAGCGCCGCCTCGGGCGCGAAGCCTCTAAGCGCGCTTCTTTCGTCAAGAGCCTCCGCACGCCACGCATCGAATCCAGGCGGTGCATAGACCTCATGGCCTTCGCGTTTGAAGTCGGACGCGAAGAACTCCACCGAAACATCTCCAAGCAAAGCTATGCGCACGTCCCCTCCTTCACCCCAGCCGCGAGGCGAAATCCTCATATCCAAAGCGCCTCAAAGTCTCCACCTTGCCGTCGATGCGCCTTATCGCGATCTCCGGCAGATTGACTCCGTTGAACGTGTTGTTCTTCACCATCGAATATATCGCCATGTCCTCGAACACTACCGTGTCGCCCTCTTCGAGCGCTTGTTCGAACGTGTACGTCCCTATTTCGTCCCCGGCAAGGCACGTCGGCCCGCCGAATCTGTAGACATGGCCACCTTCGCCGATTCCTGCCTTGCCTGCTTCCCAAACGTCTCCCTTCTTGGCCTTGACGCGAGGCGTGTATGGCATTTCAAGGACATCCGGCATATGACATGCCGCGCTCACGTCGAGTATGGCATTCGAGGCGCCGTCCGAACTTGGCGGCTGTATTTCGAGGATGCGGGATTCGAGCGTGCCGGCATTCAAGGCCACGGCCTCTCCCGGCTCAAGATACACATCGAGATGCGGGTATCTGGCGCGAAAATCATTCAGTAGCGAGACAAGCCCTTCAACGTCATAGTCAACGCGGGTGATATGATGGCCTCCGCCGAAGTTGACCCACTTCATCTGTCCGAGCAAATGTCCGAACTTCGCCTCGAAGCCTGCCAGCACTTTCCTGAGCTCATCTACTCCCTGCTCGCAAAGGCAGTGGAAATGCAACCCCGAAAGAATCCCCTGAAATCCCGCATTCTGAAATCCCACATTCTGAAATCCCGAATTCTGAGATCTGAGATCTAAAATCTGAAATCCCGGCCCCAAACACCACGCCTCAAGAACATCGCGAACTGTCCCAAGGCGCGACGAAGGCCGGCAAGGATCATACGCAGGCGTAGTCGCCACCGACACCTCGGGATTTACGCGCAATCCCACGGACACCCCGCGCGCGTGCGCCGCCGCGCCGAACTTCTCGATCTGCCTTGGCGAGTTGAACACGATGTGATCCACAATCCCCAAAAGCTCGTCCATCTCATCAGGAATGAATGCCGGCGCGAACACATGCGTCTCGCCGCCGAAATTGTCGTGCCCGTGCCGAGCTTCGAAAAGCGAGCTGGCCGTGGTCCCGGCAAGGAATTTGGCGCATAGCGGATAAACCGCCGCACATGAAAAGGCCTTCTGCGCGAGCAGTATCTTCACGCCAGTCCTGTCCGAGACTCCCTTCAGAATCCCAAGGTTGCGCACAAGCGCCGCTTCGTCTATCACGTATCTTGGCATGGCGCGTATATTATCAAATGCGCTTTGCGGACACAAGCATTTCGGCGACCGCGGCGTCGATAAGCCCGGGAACCGTTATGGGCAAGGCATGCTCCGCGCCCGGCACGATGCTGATCCTGGCCTGCGGAATGACCGTCTTCAGGAAATCCGCGTTCTCGCGGCGCACTATTCCATCGCGCTCAGACTGGAACACGCGCACAGGGCATTTCAGCGCTGCGCGAACGAGCGCATCGCGCAAGTCCGTCTCGCGCAGATACTCCAGGCCGCGCGAAAGATTCTCGTCGCAGTCCATCATGTATGGATTGGGCTTATCCTCGGGAACTCCGAAGAAGCCTTCGCCGTGCGTCGCCTTGAGCCCGTATTCCAACGCGGCAAGGCGATGCGGACTCATCCCGCGCCAGTTCGTCGACTTGTCCTCCATCATGCGCGGAGTGGCCGCCACAAGGACAAGCGCGGCGATGCGCTCCGGAAAGCGGCAGGCGATGCGCAAGGCCGAGCTGCCGCCCATCGACCAGCCTACCAGGACGAATCTCTCGCCCGGCGCGGCAGACATGATCCGCTTCTCGGGGAGACCGTCCAGCTGGTCCACGTATGAATATATGCGCTCGCGATGGAATGCGCACAAATCCCATGCGTTCGGCGAGGCCGACCAGCCGTTCAGGACGAGCACCGCCCCTGCGGCGGCGCGTTCCGCCGAAAGACGCCTCAGACGCGCCGCGAGCGCGGCGATTTCGCGGCCGCGCCCGCGCTCGTAGTCGCCGTCAGCCACGTCAAAGGATCTCGCGGGCCTTGGAAAGCACCTTGGCCGCCGTGAAGCCGAACGTCTCGGCAAGCTTCTTGTACGGACCAGACGCCCCGAAGCCTTCCATCGTGATGAAGCGCGTGAACTCCGGATCGGCCACGAAACGATCCCACCCGAAACGCACGCCCGCCTCCACAATGATGCGGCGCTTGCACGCAGGCGGCACTACGCCGTCGCGATAGCCCTCGCTCTGCTTGAGGAAGAGCTCCATGCACGGCACGGAGACCACGCGGACGAGCTTGCCCTCGCCGGCCAGCGTCTTCGCCGCCTCAAGGGCAATCGAGACTTCGCTTCCCGAGGCGATGAACACCAGTTCAGGAACGGGCGCGTTGTCGAAGAGCACGTATCCGCCGCGCGCAAGGCCGTCTGCCTTCGCCTCCGCGAGAATCGGAAGATTCTGGCGCGTCGTGAAGATGCAGGAAGGCCCATCGTCGCGCTTGAGCATCTCGACCCATGCGTATCCCGTCTCGTTCGCGTCGGCGGGACGCCACGTGCGGACGTTGGGCATGCTGCGCAGAGAGGCAAGCTGCTCGACAGGCTCATGGGTCGGCCCGTCTTCGCCCACATAGAACGAATCGTGCGAGAACACCAGGATCGACGGCGTCTTCATGAGCGCCGCCAGGCGCAGCGCCGGCTTGCAGTAATCGCTGAACACCGCGAAGGTCGCGCCGAAAGCGCGCCATCCGCCATGGGCTGTGATGCCGTTCACGATCGCCGTCATCGCAAGCTCGCGAATGCCATAGTGGAAGTTGCGCCCGGAATACGA
>Ga0310786_10000913_pt1 | contig 46953 bp, 35 predicted proteins | sample AusTroGonzalo_MG_FD_203881 | JGI IMG/M metagenome (GOLD analysis project Ga0310786, IMG submission 203881) | Bovine rumen microbial communities from tropical cattle in Woodstock, Queensland, Australia - Gonzalo_03 (v2) (version 2) | ecosystem: Host-associated > Mammals > Digestive system >...
AATGGGTCATCCAACTCGTCGGAGTCGGGGAGCCGACTGTGAGTAACTCGGTCGAGCAACTAATCAACCAGGGAGAGTAACTGAAATATCTGACTTTTCAATTTGCAGAACTTGACAAACGCAATCAAATCGCGCTAGTGCTTGCCGAAAGCGTGCCGTAAATTTGCCGTAATTTTTGTTTCGAACAGGGGCAAATCAGGGGGTGGCGGGAAGTGTCAGGAAGTGCGGTTTTGAGGTAAAAAATGGTGCTCCCGGCGCGAATCGAACGCGCGACCTACTCCTTAGGAGGGCGTAGTTATTAACCTCAAAAAGCCCTGTTTTTTACGCTTTTGTCGTAATTTGTCGTAAAAAGGGGTTGAAATCCCTCAGGCAGAATGCTATATTCCGGTCAGACAGTCTAAATATAGCATGAGAGATTGAAAAATGCCAATCAGGAAGCGTGGGAGCAGGTGGCACTACGAATTTATGAAAAGCGGCAAGCGCTACAGCGGCGTTTGCGAGGGGTGCTCCACGCAAAAGCAAGCGGAGGATTATTTGAACAACATAAAGAAAAAGCAGGGAGCAACCGCAACGGCGCGGAATGTCGAACAGCTTTATGAAATAAGACACCAAGAGATAACCGGAAACGCCGGGATAGCCCTTGCAGATGCTTTTGACGAGTCGTTGAAGTACAGCACCCGGCGACCTTCGGAAAAAAAATTAAAGCAGAAGATAAACGCCTTTGCGGATTTTGTCGCGTTCATGTCCGACAAGCACCCAGAAATCAAGAACATCTCCGAAGTCGGCATAAACCACGCCAACGAATACAGCAGCTTCCTTATCAACAATGGCAGATACAAGACCGCCGTGCAGTATGTCAGGGACGGAAAGACCGTCACCGTTGCCAACGGCGGCGAAAGCAAACTTGCCAATTCTACTATAAACTATTATATATCGGTATGCGCGGAAGTCTTTGAAAAGCTCAAGATAGACGCGGGACTTGTTCACAATCCCTTCTCGCAATTCAGACGGTTGCCGAAACAAGAGGAGCAGCGCGAGATTTTCTCCGAAGACGAAGTTAAGCTAATCTGTGATAATCTAACCGATTTTGTCAGACCGCTTTTTATCGTCGCTTTCAATACGGCGATGCGCGAGGGTGATATTTGCACTCTCCGTTGGAGTGAAGTCAATTTGAAAGAGGGGAAAATCCGCAGGGGACAAAACAAGACCGTCTATAAAGTCGAAATCCCGATTATGCCCGAGTTAAAAGATTTTTTGACTAAATGGCAACAGGAACTTGCAGACCGGGTGGAGAGCGTCAAGCGCAATAACCCCAAGACGCACGGTAAGCGTATGTCTGCCGCCGATTGTGAAAAATATGAAGAGTATGTATTTCCTGAACACGCCAAGATGTACCGCGAAAATCCAAGCGGTGTGTCGTACCGCATCAAAGAGTTTTTAGAGAAATTAGGCATAAAGACCACGCGCACCCCTGCGGGACGCACTCGCGCCGTATCGGTGAAGGACCTCCACAGTTGCCGACATACCTTTTGCAAACGCGCCGCAGATGCCGGAGTCCCCCTCACCACGGTGCAAGCGATAGTCGGACACATGACGCAAGCAATGACCGAACATTATAGCGCGCACGCGACGTTTGCAGACAAGCAAAAGGCAATTGCGGCAATGGCGGCAAACACCGACACGCGGCGGCTTGAAATCTTGGGTAGGTTGTCGAAGTTGCCGACAGACACGCTTGAAGCCCTATTAAAGCAAGTGTAAGGGGCTATAAACAATCAGGGGGGCTACTGCCCCCCTCTTTTTTATAGCCAGAAATGCGGATTAAATCAAATAATAATCCAAGTCAAGTAAATATTTATGCTCTATGCAAGTAAAGCATTCGTCATAGAGAGAATAGAGCGACTCGGAAAGCGTTTTGCCTTCCCCTTGCGGTAACTGATTGAAATACTTATTAATCGGAATAGTCTCGTCGCCTCTGAAAAATTCAATAGGGATACCACCGCATTTATTATTCATAAAAAAAACTCGACTATAGTATTTTTTTTCATCAGCAAGACAGCCCCACATTTCACACAAAATTTTAATTTCAACCTTCAAATCAAAACCAATAGACAAAAACAATTCTTTGATAGTTTCGATTTGCTTTTCAAACGTCAGAGCTTCAAAGTCACCATAAATCATTTTTCCCATTTTCATTTTTCTATACTCCTTTTTGTGGGGGTTAATAGGTTTACACCAATATTTCAATCTTGAAAATCACGATAGGCGAAATCCCTAATCTTTTTAGGATAGAAGCGGACACTATGACCGATGCGGCAAGGTTTGATTTGTCCCGCGTTTATCAGGGTGTATAGGGTGCTTTTCTTGATTTTGAGATATTGGCACGTTTCCGCGATAGTCCACGGCGACTCCCGATTGTCTTTTTCCATAGTCTTTACTCCTTATGTTTGATTTTGGAAAATCTTGTATAGAATGGAGTAATTTTTAGACTTTCTGCGCCAACTATGGAAATTTTCACACAACACCGCGCCATTTGATAGTGCACCATAAAAAAAACTTGTGGGTTTAGGGGCGTTTTTTATTAAAACTCATGGTTTTATAGGCACGTCATAAAAAAAACTCATGGTTTTATAGGCTTATTTTGAGGGTATATAAGATGTATTTATAAGATAATCTATAAGGGGGCGTTTTTAACGCCGACCCACCCTTGATAAAGGGCGGGCGGCTAAACGCCTCTTCTGGGATGGGCTACTGATTAAGCCCCCCCTGACACTGTATCACAAAATAGCCCACAGGGAGGGGATTTATATCCAATAGTAAAAAGTAAAATCCAGTCCATATACAAGTGAAAGACAAAACCGCTTATGTGGTTGGTTAAGTGACAAACGGGATAGGGGAATAGCTATCTCGACAAGTAAGGTTAAGCGCTCCAGACCTTATTTCCCGTTTGATTTTTACAACTTGGAGCAAAAAATATGGAGCGTAAAAATGAAAAAGGCAGCTGAACTTAATCAAATATTCAAAGAGTTAGCAAAAGAGACAGGATTAGCGTTATCCACGATTAAGAGGGCATACCTCAAAGCAAATCATGGGGGGAATTTTGAAACATGGCTTAACAAGGCAAAGACAAACAGCACAAAACGCATATACGGCCAAGATTTAATCATCCCGAATAATGCTATGTTGCTACAACTTTTAAAGCATAATTGGCATAGGCACTCCGAAGAAATGAGTTATAGCACCTATTTATGCACAAAGGATATAGAATTAAAGCGGGATTGGTATAGAGAAAAATTAAGGGTAGTTTCATCTACAATCGACAATGGCGACAATCCTAAATATTTATTCAGCGGATTAACAATAGATGATTTATACATCATATCGGGCACATTTACGATAATACAAAAAACGCCGATTGAAACTAATTATTCATCGTATGGTAAATTTTACAAAATCCCGATAAAGCAATTATTCAAGCTCTTAAATTCAAGCGGCAGATGGGATAAATTAAGCTCCGCATACAAAAAGGATTTTATAATAAAAGTTGCCCAAACGTTGGACAAATGCAATAAAATACAGGCTGATTATTGGTTAAATCATAAACTTGTAATAAACTCAATCGAAACGCAAGATGTTAATTATGCAGGCACTGTAACCAATGACGGACCGACCGAAGACAGCAAAGGTTTAATTTTCAAAAGAGTTGTTTTTTCGCCTGATAAAGACGGCTATTTAGTACAACTCAATAAAAACGGTTTATTAAATCAGGCAGTCAAACAAAATCGACTTGTAACTATAAATAAGGATTGGTTGCAATTCGGGCGAAATACCAGCAATCACGCGGCTATTAAATTCTATCTTGCATACCGTATCGAATTAGCCGCCAATGCACATAATGAAATGCGAGCCGAAATCAGCATTAAACACATGGACTATGAACTTGGCAAAACCGACAAAGCGTTTGTCCGAAAATATCTGCAATACCTTAAGAATATACGCGCATTAAAAGATTTCACCATTTCAAGGTCGAAAATAACATGGACTATGCGCCGCGCGGAAAAAATTTTTGACTTAATCCAAGTCAGGGATGAAGACAAAGAGCAAATCGAACTCCCAAAGACCGCCGAAATCATCGAACTTGAAAAGCGGTTGTCGGCAGTCAACGCCTTTAACGGGAAACACGCGGTCACGTTGGGGAAACACGCCATACTGAACACAAGGCTACACGCGGTATTTTCAAGGGGGAGTTTCGACAAAGGCGGCAGATTTTATACCGATGGCGACAATGGCTTTCAGGGGGTGAAATCCGAAGAGCGCGAAAAAATCTTGATAGACGGGAAAAAGACCGTCGAACTCGACTTTAGCGCATATCATCCGCATTTGATTTATGCGCTCCGGGGATTGCAGACCAATACAGACCCTTACGGTTTCCATCCCTGCCGCGATGCGGCGAAAAGGGCTTTTAATATCATGCTCAATGCCAAAGACCGCAACGCGGCTATAGGGGCGTTTAAGAATGAATGGGGCGAAACCATATCCGCAGACCACATTTTCAATTTGTGCCGCGAGGCGCATAAAGCCATTGCAGACCTTTTTTGTAGCGACAGCGGCATAACCTTGCAAAACATCGACTCCAAGATTGCGTTGGAGATAGTTGAAGCCATGCAGAGAAAAAAAGCCGTTTGTTTGCCGATGCACGACAGTTTTATCGTGGCGGCAGACCGGGCAGAAGAATTAAGACAAACCATGCAGGAAATCTATCACCGACACACCGGGAGCGATTGCCCGATTAAATAAAACGATTTTAAGCCCATTAGGGCGCAGTCAAGGCATTTGCCGACACCGCCCGCCGCAACAAGCAAGTCACGTCAGAGATGCCTAAAAACGCAATAAATCGCACCCGCAAAATGCAGTCTGCCTGTTGGCATTCTATCGGCTGACGATTATCTTTCTTTCGGGGTCGTATCGGTAGCCGACTATTTCCCCGTTCAGGATAAAATATATCGCCTGATATATGATGGGATATGGGGCTATGAACCATTCCCGCGGAGAATGCCTTATGCCCTTTTCATCGAAGATGTCAATGTTCAGGCATGAGTTGCCAAAGAAATTGTGCAGCATGGACTCCAGTTTTTCCGGATTGAGATTAAAACAGCGGAAAGCCTCGACTATTTCGACCGGAGCCATCAGATAAGTCGGCTCGTGCTCTGCGTTGGCAATTCGTTCCTCAACGGCTTCGGTGCAATAGCCGATTTTGTAGAGGTCGTCAATGGCCTGAATCCTCGCATCGGAACTTTTGGACTTGAGGACATAGATATAGCCGGTTTCCTTGTCTTCTTCCGTAATGTCTTTCAGACCGTCCAGCATCCGCTCGCTCAATTCAGTGACCCGTCTGCCGTCTTTATACAACCCGGATGAGAGCGACCGCAGACGCATATCGGATTCGGTGCCGTTTTCAAAAATGCAACGGGTTCTGCCGTTCAAGTCGCCGTTCTTGTCGGTCTTCAACGTGCCGATGTGCTCAACATAAAGCAAAACGCCGCTCAATATGAAGAATTGCCCTTCCGAGATATGGTTCCCGTTTTTGAATGGCAGTATTTGGCGTCTTCCCGCGGCTAAATCGCGCTGGCAGTTTTTGAACTTGTCCTCGAATTTATCGAAATCCTTGCACCTCTTCCGGTGAGCGATATAGTCCGGCAAGGCGACCGCCTTGACATGCTTCAAGGTGAAAATGTCTGCGGCGTCACCGTCATCGCCGAGCAAATCCGCATCGTCGCTGTCGGCAAGCACATCTTCAAGGGAGTTGTATTCCTTCGCCGGGGCATCTTCAAGCAGACCGAATCTATCGTATTCCTGCAACAGGGCGATTTTTTCGGGATTGGTGCGGATGCCCAACAGCCGGGAGGCCAAATTTGCTTCAATAACATCATCACCTTGGCGGGGCTCCTGGCCATTTTCCGCGACAAAGTCATTGATTTCTTCAAACGAGTCTATCAGCCTTTGGTCGGGGCTCTTGACAAAGGATTTTTTCGGCTTCACATCGAACAAGCCGAGGTCATCTTCGGCAAAAATTCTGGAAAGTTCGGCTTCAACGTCCATTGTTCGCCATCCTCTTGCGCTTTTCCTCGCGCAGTTTAATCAGGGCTTGAGCCAATAACATTTCCTGCGGGTCGGTCGCCCTGACACTTGGCGTTCTCCCGTGTGAAATCCTGAACTCCTTGATTTTGGGATAGAGCTTGACGGCGTCTTCGATGGAGATATTGATTTTCAGGGCATCAATGGCTTCCTGTATGAGCCTCAAGACCGGCGTGGTAACGCTTTTGGAGAGGATTTCAAAAGCCTTTTGGAACGGATTTATTTGGTCAATCAGGTCGATGTTCAGCTCTTGGATGTCAACAAATCTATTCCCCATCGTGATGAATTTTTTGTTGCCGGTCTCTTGAATGGTCGAATTTTTGATGACCGAATCCACCACGACGTGCTGCCTGACCTCTTCTATCTCCGCATCGCTCAACTCCGGGTAGCGGGTGCTGATGATTTTGGGGATGAGCACCTTATTTATTACTTCCGGCTCAATCTGCCCCGGCATCGCCCTCTGCATATTGTCGTCTTGCAGAATGGTTGCCTTGAGGTCGTCGAGGTCTGATTCCAAAATGTCTTTCACCCGTTGCGATGAGGGTTCTTTCAAGCCGCGGATATAAATGGTTCCCGGCACAGGAGGCTCGGGCTCGGGGAGTTTGGTCTTGAATTTGAACGACGGCGCGAGAACTTGCTCCATCAGCAACGAAGCGGTAATGGCTTTGAGCATATTGTTGACGGAAACCTTGACTTCATCATCCGAGGCGTCCGGCTGTGCGACAAGGTTGGTAAATTGGGCGTGGGTCTTGTTTTCGCTGTCGCGGGTACAACGACCGATGATTTGGATTATCTCGGTCAGAGAGCCGCGATATGCCACCGTCAGGGCGTGTTCGCAATACGGCCAGTCGAAGCCCTCTTTCGCCATGTTGAGCGCGATAATCAAATCCATATCGTCAGCAGATTTTATTTCGCGCAGATATTTGACTATTTTATCCCGCTCCGCCGGATTGTCGTTGACCAAATCGGCGACCTTGAGGATTCTTCCATCGGTATGGCGTTTGACATAGATTACCCCGGTTTCCGGGTCTTGGGATTCGACCGTGCCGATGCTGTCGATGATGAAATCGACCTCATCGTATTTGCTTTTTGTGGATTCTCCGGAGTTGACATTGGGGATATGGAGAATCGTCTTTTTGTCGGTGTCCAGCACCTCGCCGATGGCGGTCGTGTATTTGCCCTGATAGAAATGGTAGCCGATGCCGAGCGACTTCAAATAGGTGTAGCCATTGAGCTGTTCATAGTAATTGTAGGTCACTTTCACGAACTTCGCTTCATCTTCGGGCAACAGAATGGCGATGGTGTCGCCGCGGAAATAGGAGCCCGTCATGGCAACGATGTGGGCGGTGCTGTGGTTGAGGATGCCGTGCAGTAAATCTCCCAAGCGGCTGTTGTTGGTGTCGGCTGAAACGTGGTGAAATTCGTCTATCGCCAACAGACAATCGTTGAAAGCGGAGTCATCCAGTTCATTGTAGGCAAAGCGCAACGTGGCATGGGTGCATATCAGGATTTTCGCCTTGGAATCGGCGAGAAACGCTTTGAATGCCTCGACCTTGCTCTTGCTGTTGTCGGCTCCGGGGGTGCAGAGATTGAAATGTTCCTCGGGAATCCAATCGGCGAAAAAGCCGAATTGGGAAAGGCGGGTCTCCTTGAAAGATGACCCGATGCTGCGCTCCGGTACTGCGACGATAACCTTTTTGAGCCCTTGATTTACGAGCTTGTCCAAGGCGATGAACATAAGGGCGCGGGACTTGCCGGAGGCGGGCGGCGCTTTCAACAGCAGATATTGGGCGTCGCGGGAAGCGTAAGCGCGCTCCTGCATTTCGCGCATCCCGTAGCAGTTGTTTTTGGTGCTCGCTCCCGTCCGGGCGTAGTTTACTTTCACCAAATCAGGCATTTTCGGATTCCTTTGCGTCCAGAAGTTTCCGCTCGCGCTCGATTTCCTTTTTCAGCTCATCTTCACTTGGGAGATAGAGCAGATATTTGGAGGCGAAAAGCTGTTTGCTTTCATGGAGAACGGAGTATTTGACCATCGCCTCGTTGCGGTTGGAGCACAACACGATGCCCAGGGTGGGGTTGTCGTCTTCCTTGCGGTACTGCTCTTCATACAGCCGGATATAGCCGTCCATCTGCCCGATGTCCTGATAGGTGAGCTCGCCGAGTTTCAAATCTATCAGGACGTAGCACTTCAAGATGCAGTTGTAGAAAACGAGGTCGATGTAAAAATCCTTTTCCTCGAATCGGATGCGCTTTTGGCGGGCGACGAAGCAGAAGCCCTTGCCGAGTTCGAGCAAAAAGGTTTGCAGATTGTTTATCAGCCCTTGCTCTATATCCTTTTCGTGGAGATTGGGATAGTCCTGCAAGTTCAGGAACTCCAACACATATGGATTGCGGATAAAGTTTTCCGGCTCCAACTTGGCAAGCGCCATGTTTTCCTCGGCATCGGTCTTTGTGGATTGCTTATCCGCAGAAAGCAGCATACGGTCATAATACAGCACGGAGATTTGCCGCTCCAACTGTCGGCTCGACCAGTTTTCGGCGGCGGCTTCATTCATATACCAGTCGCGGGCAGCCTGATTTTCGACCCGGAGCAACAGCCGGTAATGGGTCCAGCTCAATTCGTCACGCAGTGCGTGACCAATTGGGAAAGCGCGGTAAAACGAGCGCATATATTTCAAATTGGTGATGGTAAATCCCTTGCCGAAATCCGCGGTCAGCCGCGCCGCCAGTTCCTCCAAGACTTTCTTGCCGTACTCGGCACGGGTCTTTCCGCTTTGCTCATCTTCCACGATGAGGCGACCGACTTGCCAATAGGCTTGCACCATTGCGAAATTGACCGCCTTGTAAGCGCTCTGCCGTGCCGTTTCCAGCACTTGATGGATAGCATCATACAGATTTGAGTTGAACCGCTTAATTTCGTTGCCCATGATTTTATTCCTTGTCCATGCCCTAAAATTGCCGTCGTTCGTCCAATTCTTTCATGTAACCGCTGATGCCGTTAAAGTCAGGGAACATCGTCTTGGCATTTATATTCGCCGCATCCAAAAACGCCAGACACTCTTTTCGAGAGCTTGGCGACAGCGATATAATGTGCTTTGTCAGTAAATTAAAAGACTTTTCACATGTAGTGCGTTTCAACGACACAAAGCGCCCGCACCATCGCTCAATGCCCATTCCTCCCGGACAGAAAGAAAACCAACCGTCTTGGGCTTTAAGTCGGTCTATCCTATCCGCGATGTATTTGGGATATATCAGCTTTAACTTCATTGCGTCGGTAAGAGCGGCAACGGTATCCCAATTTTTGCAGGCGTCAAAGTTTTGGTCGTCCAAATGAAACGAATCAATCCAATCCCCAAGCGGGGTGTTTCTGAAAAAGTTTTTTAATGATTTTATAAAGCCTTTTTTATCGAAAACGGACTTGCGTTCCCATGCCGCAACAGATAAAGAACTTGCATTTAGGCGAGACACGCTGTTGACATTCAACGAGAAAACGGCAACTGGAGACGTGTCTACTGCTCTTTTGGTGCTGAGGGCGAAATACAGTGCAAAAAATGGTTTTAGCGTCCAATCAACCAGAGGTGTCTTAACGCCATAGTGCTGCCCCCACGCCCAATTTTGCAAATTTAGGCATGTGTTGAACGTAAAATCCGATGGCGCTCCAAACGAAAAACTGTTTTTGCTCGTGCCGTTTTCACAACTGTTCAAGAATTGTTCTATAAAATATTTGGGGTCATAGTTTTCGGCGTTTCTCGTTTTGTATATGGACCAAAACTCATTTTTTGAATACCCACCGATATGGTTGGGCATATTTTGTATCAAATCGTTATATACGTCTTCTATCGGATGCGGAAAAGGGAAACACATTTTCCCTTTCAAGTTTGCTGTTTTTTTGATGATGTGTCTGGAATATGACGATACGACGGACCATGAAGCTTTCGCTTGCCCCCTCCACAACAAGTTGGGCTGTTGCTTGATGCTTGACATATAGGCGATAAAATCTTGCCATTTATCATATGTCCTTTCCTGCACCAAATCGTTGTAGGTAAATTCTCTTTCCATTTTTATCTTTCCACGACAATCATGCGACCGCACCGAAGTTGCCTCTTAATCGTCACCGTTTTGCTGTTTGTTCCAAATACTTGCTGATGCCTTGAAAATCAGGATATACCGTTTTGAAATTAATATTTGCTTCTTCCAAAAATCGCATGCAATTCTTCTTGTCTTTCTTGGACATCGGGATGATGTACTTGGTCAACATTGGAGGGCGATGCTTCAGAAGAGGCATTCCACCTTTGTGGACTTCATAAAAACGCTTGCACCAGTCTTCAATGCTAATCCCGCCCGGTGTAAAAGTAAAAAAAGCCGCCTGAGCATTCAAGCGCCCATTGCTGTTATCGCCCCAATTATTTCCGAGCAGTTTTAGTTTTTTCATGTCGGAAAGGAAATTGAATACTGAAATGCAATTCTGCGCAGGAATTTGTTGTTTAAGTGTTATTTCAATTGTCAATCCTTTGAAAAATGTAAGAAAAAATTGGCGTAGTTTTCCCAAAACTTCGCTTGTGGGGTGTTGCAGTATGTCGAAGATAGACACTTGTGGTGGAGCCGTGATTTGATTGACCTCACCCAATTTATTAATGTCCAAAGCGTATACCGCGATTTTATCCGCTTTGCATTCCGAGCAACATGCAAAAAACAAAGCGACCAAGGCGCAGCGCGTCCAATCGACAAGGGGCGTAGCCACACCATAATGTTGTCCCCATGTCCATTTGGAAATATCAATATCTGTGCCAAAAGTCATGTCGTAACATGACCCGACAGATTGAATTATTTGATTGTTTAGTCCTATGACTCTTTTGTTTACAAATCGTTCATATATCTCTATATACATATCGTAAACATATGTTTGAAGCATAGGCGGCTTGAAAAAATACTGTACCGCATTGACTTTATCTCCCAAAACATTTGCAGGAGAATTAAACAATAACTCGTGATAATTTCTACTAAGCTGAAAAGCCCTTTCCCGTCTTAATAGCAAAACCTTCTCGTCATAATCTTCTGACCCGTCGGGAACCATTGCCTTTATTTTACGTTCCACATCGCGGGTATATGATGGCACAACTTCCCAACTTGCGTCAGCTTGCCCTCTCCACAACACGGACTCATCATATTTTCTGTTCATCAAATGATTGAGAAACTCTTGCCAGGACGAAAAAGTTTGCTCAAAAAACAAATCAGCCAATTTTCCGTCTTTGTGTATTTTACCTTTCGGAATTACTCTCATCTTTCCTCCGCGGCAATCATGCGTTCATAGAGATTGAAGAGGTGTTCGAGGCGCTCTTCGTCGGATTCAAATGGTTTGGAACGATAACAGCGCTCAACGGCGAGGTCGAGCTGATGATGGGCGGCTTTCAATTCTTCCGGCATGGTGTCCGGGTCGTAGAGTTCTGCCAAGGTCTTTTCGGAATGCATCTCTCTTTGGAAAAGAATCTGCCGCGCCTGTTCGGACAACTCTCCCCTCTGGCGTTCAGATATACGAGGGAACGGGAAATTGTTGTAAACAATATCTTTTGAATACCTATAGTCCGATTTCAATCTTCCACATACAGCTTTTACCCATACCATATGCATCTGTGAAGTCAATATCCCAAATAAACAAGGGGAAGCATCTCCTGAAATTGTGAAGATTTCCGTTGTGGAAACGGTTGTTTCGTCGAGAAAATCCATCGGGATATACCGTCTTCGTTCCGATGACGTCTTGGGAATAGCAATGAAAGCTTTTCCCGGTCGTTGTGTAATTTGAGCAAAAAGGGATGGCGTATTTGCAAGTTGGGGACGCGAAGATTTCAACCTGATTTCTTTTACATTGTTGACCCGTTGATGTACTAATGGTAGTTTTTTTATCTCCTCTTCACAAACACCATCTAACCAAAGACAATAGCGAGATGTGCGATTTATCAGCTCAAAGGAACCGACTAACTTACGAATATATTTTTCAGCAAGTGGCTCTTTCTGTAAAAAATCATCCTTTTCCTCTTCTGACGAAAAAATGAGAAATCCTTTGTCAGCTGGCATATTGCCAAATTTCATTTCCGGCAGACTAGATATGTTGCGGGTTCGGCTATAAATATATATAACTCTGCCCTCTGTCAAATAAGGAGTTATATTTGGCACTCGCCTTGTGCGGTCGCCATCGATTATGAATTTACTATCCCTTGATATATTCCGCAAACCGATGATGACTACGATGACTCCGGCATTATATTTCGCGTTGTTTTGCCACTTGAAATCTTTATGTGCGAACCCGATTTCAATACCGTCTCTCAAAACACGCGGCCAGGTCAAAGACACCAATTCCCCTTGGGACACGCTGTTGGTCGCAACAAACGCTGATTTGGCATTATATCCGCGGATGTAGTTCGCGGCAAGGTAAAACCATGCACAGATATAATCGAGCGTCTTGTATTCTGTGTGAAAAACGTGCTGCAAATCCTGCTTTTGCGCTTCTGTCTGTTTGCGGGAGCCGGAATACGGGGGGTTGCCCAAAACATAGGTCTCCTGACCATTTTTAGGACAAACCTGCGCCCAATCAAGGCGCGTCGCATTTCCGCACACTATCTGCCCCGCCTCTTTGAGCGGCAAGGTGGGATTGCATTGCCCGAATGCCTGTTTGAATACCATGTTCATTTGGTGCTCGGCAAGCCAAAGCGAAAGTTTCGCCACCTCACAGGCGAAGTCGGAGATTTCAAGACCGTAGAAGTTCTGCAACTGAATACTGCTGAAAGAGAACATCTCCAACTCTTTGAGAATTGCAATCTCCAACTTCCGCAATTCCCGGTAGGCGATAATCAAAAAGTTGCCGGAACCGCAAGCGGGGTCGAAAATCCGAATTTTGGCGATTCTCCCCAAAAGAGCCCTCAGCCGCTCATTTTTGGCTTTTTCCGGATTTTTCACATCTGTCCGCAATATACATGCATCGGCAAACTCTTTATAGAGGTCGTCGAGGAAGAGCGGCTGAATGACTTTCATGATATTGGGGACGGAAGTGTAGTGAATACCCAAATCGTCCCGGTCTTCTTCCGTCACCACGTTTTGAATCATGGAGCCGAAAATATCCGGATTGATAGCCGCCCAATCGAGCTCGCCGCTCTTGATGATGGCACCCCTCGACCGGGGCGAAAAGTTCGGCAGCGGCATCGCATCGCGGAACAAGCCGCCGTTGACATAGGGGAATTGCGACAGATAGTCCGGCAAATCCTTGCTCCGCAACTTTTCCGGAGTATTCAGCACTGCGAACAATCGGGACAGGAAATCTCCGAGGTCGCTCCCGTCGGGTTGAGTGTAGGATTCTATGGCTTGCGTAAAAGCTCCCTTGGGAAATATCTCCGTATCTTCCGCGAAGAAACAAAACAATAGGCGGGTCAGAAACACGTTGAGCCCGTGGACGTATTCCGACGTAAATTCCGGATTGTCCCGCTTGATTTCATCAAAGAGCTTTGCCATCCGCTCCGCGGCTTTGACATCAGCCGGATTTTCTATCTGCACCGCCGATTTTTCCATTCCCGCCCATGGCAGGAAGAAAGCGTAATGGGTCGGCAACTCGGCAAAGGGAGTGTCGAGGCTGTTTTTAGTTTTGGTGTCTATCGCCATGAACCGCTTGAAATCGGTGGCGATAACAAAACGGGGATGAGTCGATTTTATCGCCGTTCCGTTTTCGTCTGCCAGTTCAGAGATGACCAGAGGCAATTCATGTTCCTTGTCTATCCGGAAATAGACTTTCTTTTTGAAAGCGACGTCGTTTGAAAAAAACAGCGCCGATTGAGCTTGATTTAATTGCTGACGCTTGATGGTCGCCTTGGGGAGCCCATAAGCCAAAAGGAAGTCGTAGATGAAATTATCTTCGTCGCCCTTGGCGACCGCGGCTTTGACATTGCCTTCGATTTGCCGGATGTTTAGGGTGCTCATGCTTCCCCCTTGCCGACTTCGGAATCGGCACCCATATCGGATTTCACCCAAGCGTCCACTTCCGCTTTTTGGAATTTCCAACACTTGCCGAGCTTATGCCCCGGCATCCGCTTGTTTTCTATCCATTTCACCACAGTTTCACGGGACACGCCGAGGTGTTCCGTTATTTCTTTCATTCCAAGCCAGCGGTCATCAGCCATCGTATCATCTTTCTCTATTGTCTGCATTATGTCAAAGCATACGATAACACCGCTTGTCTGTCAAAACAAGCGGTGTGTGTGGAAAAACATAATATATTGTCGATTTAAGCCAAGTTATGCTGGATTGCGATGTTTTGCGGTCAAACTTCGATGGCGCGGGCAAATCAGGCACGCCACTCAAATGATTTTCCATCGCATCTTAAACTTATCTCGGAGGCAAGGTCTATTTATTCTTCGGCACGGTTCGAGGTCATCGCATAGTCGCCGCCACCTCCAACCGTGGCAAGGTACTGTAAGCCCTCCCCGATGGGATGCGGTAAAGCGGCAAGCGCGCCGTTTTTGACGATTTTTGCAATTCTTCAAAACGGGGTTTAACCCTGCGCCCATCCCATCCTCTTGGTCCTCGACAGAAAAAAAATAGGCTGAAATCTGAATTTTTGCGACACGCCGGAGGCTTCGAGGGATGCTGCCCGGTCGTCAGACAAGGGGGCGTATTTCGGGTTTTGTCGTAATTTGTCGTAATTTTTCACGACAAATGCGGTTTTTTCCGTAATTTTCCGGAATCGTCCAATTTAATTCAACTTGGACGTAAACCATTGCAAAACAAGGCAAAAAAACTGGTGCTCCCGGCGCGAATCGAACGCGCGACCTACTCCTTAGGAGGGAGTCGCTCTATCCAACTGAGCTACGAGAGCACCTGCATTCATATAATAGAACCGCGTTGTCCGCGGATTTCAACCGCCGCTACTCGAAAAGCTGAGCGATTTTTCCGTTCCGCACCGTCATCCGCGCCGTAAAGTCGATCGCGCGGAACGGGAGTTTGTGCCCGAAGGGGAACCCCGCCACCGCATGTCTGCCGGAGCTTTTCAGCACCCGGAACAACACTTCGCGCAGCTCCGCACCGGTGAAATCGCCCTCGGTGAACGCCCCGAAGACCACCCCCGCGCACGCGGCAAAGACCCCCGCCTGATCCAGCTGGGTGAGCATCCGGTCGATGCGGTACAAGGGCTCTCCCACCTCTTCCAGCACGAGCACCCTGCCCGTCGGGTCGGGGAAGTACGGCGTCCCCAGGAGCGACGCCATGACGGTCAAATTGCCCGCCAGCGGCCGCCCGGAAAACTCCGCCCGGTCGGTCAGGGCTTCGGCTCCGCGGAAGGCGTGGTTGTTTTTGTCGAGCACGTCGCGGAGTGCCGCGAGCGAATCGTCGTCGAGCTCCGAAAAGTGGCGGAGCATCGGCGCAGCGATCGGTCGCCCGACGCCGAATTTATCCATCGCCAGATGCAATGCCGTGATGTCGCTGTACCCCAAAAGCGGCAGGGGGCGCGCCCGCATCTTTTTCCACTCGAGCAGCGGCAACAAATGCGCCGAGCCGAATCCCCCGCGGCTGCACAAGATCGCGTCGACGTCGGGATCGTTCCACGCGGCGGCGAGATCCGCCGCGCGCACTTCGGCGGCAGCGGAAAGGTACCCTGCCCTGCCCCGCGCATGCGGGTACGCCTTGACGGCGAAGCCGAGTTTTTCCGCCGCCATCAATCCGGCGTCGAAAGCCTCCCTGTCCAGCCCGCCCGCCGGGGAGACGACGCCGAAGGTGATCTTCGCCCCCGCGCTCACAAGAGATGCCCCATGCGCTCCTTTTTGGTGCGCAGATAGAACTCGTTTTCGCGGCACGGCTCCATAATGATCGGCACGCGCTCGGTGATCGTCAGACCGTAGCCCGAAACGCCGACGAGCTTCTTCGGGTTGTTGGTCATCAGCCGGATCGACTTGACCCCGAGGTCGAGCAAAATCTGCACGCCGATGCCGTATTCGCGCAGATCGGCGGGGAAGCCGAGTTTTTCGTTCGCCTCGACGGTGTCGCACCCCTCGTCCTGCAGCTTGTAGGCGTGGACCTTGTTGAAGATGCCGATGCCCCGCCCCTCCTGCCGCAGATAGACCAGCACCCCGGAGCCGTTTTCGGCGATCTGCCGCATCGCGCTGTGGAGCTGTTCGCCGCAGTCGCAGCGCACCGACCCGAAGACGTCGCCCGTCAAACACTCGCTGTGGACGCGCACCAGCACGTTTTCCTTGTCCCTGACGTCGCCGTAGACGAGCGCCAGATGCTCGAAGCTGTCGACCTTGGTCCGGTAGGCGATGATGTGGAACTCGCCGAAGACCGTCGGCAGTTTCGCCGTCTCGCCGCGCACGACCAGATTCTCGTGGCGGCGGCGGTAGGCGATGAGGTCCGCGACCGTGCCCATCTTGAAGCCGAACTGCTTGCGGAACTCCTGCAAGTCGGGCAACCGCGCCATCGTGCCGTCGGCCTTCATGATCTCGCAGATCACGCCCGCTGGCTTCAGCCCGGCGAGGCGCGCGAGGTCGACCGCGGCTTCGGTGTGTCCGGTGCGGCGCAGCACGCCGCCGGGGCGCGCGATCAGCGGGAACGAATGCCCCGGCGTGATGAAATCCTCCAAATGCGACTTGCCGTCGAGCAGCGCTTTGACGGTGGCGACGCGGTCGTAGGCGCTGATGCCGGTGGTGGTGCCCTTCCGCGCGTCGACGCTCTGGGTGAAGGCCGTGCCGAAGGGATCGTACATCGACGCCCCCGTGACGAGCCCGATGTGCTCGGCGATCTCGTGGTCGAGCGGTACGCAGATCAACCCGCCCGCGTGGTGCGCCATGAAGCTGATCGTTTCCGGGGTGACGAGTTCGGCGGCGGCGACGAGGTCGCCTTCGTTCTCGCGGTTTTCGTCGTCGGTGATGATCACCATCTTGCCCGCGCGGATATCGGCGACGAGTTCGTCCACCGAGTCGAATGCCATGTTGTCGACCATGAACTTGAATCCTCTATGTGAAAACAGACTAAATTGCGATATTTTCCGAAAAGCCCTCGATCGCCGAAGCACGTCCGGTGGCAGGATCGTAGGTCACGACCGCGCCGTCGACGCGGACGTTCCCCTTTTCGACCACCGGCAGCCGCACCGGCATACCGGTACGGAACTTTTTCAAAACCGACTCGACTTCGCGCCCGAGAACGCTAGAGTCCGCTCCGCACATCCCGGCGTCGCTCAGCGCCGCCGTCCCGCCGGCGAGGATACGCGCGTCGGCGGTCCGGACATGGGTATGGGTGCCGAGCACCGCCGTGACCCGCCCGTCGAGGAAGTGCGCCATCGCGATCTTTTCGCTGGTCGCCTCGGCGTGGAAGTCGACGAGGATCGTTTTGACCCGCGCCGGTAGTTCGTCGTTCAAAATCCGCTCGACCGTCTCGAACGGGCAGTACGCCGACTCGCGCATGAAGACCTTGCCGAGCAGATTTATCACCGCGACCTCGCCGCCCGCGGGGTTCTGAAATACCCCCCAGCCGCGCCCCGGCTGCAGTTTGGACAGATTCGCCGGACGCAGCACGTTCTGAAACATCGCGATCTCCTGCTCGAAGCCCTTCTGGTCCCAAACGTGGTCGCCGGTCGTGATCACGTTCGCGTCCGCGGCGAGTTCGCGCGCGCAGCCGCCGGTGATCCCGGCGCCCGCGGCGGAGTTTTCGCCGTTCACGACCGCGAACTGCGCATTGAAGCGCCGCCGGAGCTCGGGCAACAGCTGTTTCACCGCCTCGCGACCGCCCTTGCCCACCACATCGCCCAAAAACAGAAGTTTCATCGCCGTTTCCACTCGTTTCGTCTTCGCGCGCGCACTGCAATACTGCGCGCTGGATAAATACGTTCAGTATTTAATATACCACAATCGCGGCAAAAAAAAAGCCGCTCCGGGAAATGCGGAGCGACAATTCGCAGCATGCGGTTCACGGGAGGGAGATTTCGCCGTCCCGAAGCCCGAGCGGGAGCGGCGCGGGGCGTTCGCAGCGGCTCTTTATCCCGACCCGGCGCCCCAGTCGGCTGGACTCGCAGAAACCGAGCATGACCTCCAGCACATGGTACGCGAGCTCACCGGAGGCGCGGAAAGGTCGTCCTTCGCGCAGCGCCGTCACCATATCCGCCAGCCCGATGCTGCGCGAACCGTGGTCGTAGATGTGCGACAGCGGGATCTCTTTCCACTCCTCGTTCCCGGGGCGGAACAACTTCACCGGTCCGCCGAAGGTGTTGGGGTTGGGAACGGCGAGCGAGCCTTCGCTGCCGTAGATCTCGATCGGCGGGTGTCCGTGGCGGCGAACGTCGAAACTCGCGATCACGGTGATGATCGCGCCGCTGACGAATCGCAGCGTGCCCGCCTGATGGGTGTCGACGTTCACGGGGAAGACGCGCGGCACGGTCTCGGGACCGCCGGTGCGGAAGTCGGAGAATTTGTCCGTTTCCGCCGAGACGCTCTCGACCGGACCGAGCAGATTCACGAGACTCGTGATGTAGTAGGGTCCCAGATCGAGCATCGGTCCGCCGCCCTTGTCGTAAAAGAACGGCGCGTGCGGGAAATCTTCCGGACCGCGGCTCATCACCATCGCGGTCCCGGCGAGGGGCTTGCCGATCCAGCCGTCGTCGATGAGTTTCCGGGATGTCTGCTGACCGCCGCCGAGGAAGGTATCCGGGGCGCAGCCGACGGCGAGCCCCCGTTCGGCGGCGAGGCGCATGATCTCGTCCGCCTCCGCGAGGTCCACGCCGAAGGGCTTTTCGCTGTAAGTATGCTTACCGGCGAGCAACGCGGCTTTGGCGACCGCGTTGTGCGCCTTGGGCGGGGTGAGGTTCAGCACGATCTCGATCTCCGGGTCGGCGAAAAGTTCGTCGCACGACACGGCTTTGATGCCGTACAGTTCGCCCTTGGCGGCGGCGAGTTTCTCGTCCAGGTCGGCGCACAACGCCATATCCAGCGCGGGAAAACGTTTGGCCGCCTTGAAATAGTAGTCGCTGATCATGCCGCAGCCGACGACGCCGATTTTTGCCGGTTTCATTTGTCTTCCCCCCCCCGTGGTTATTTGTTGCCGACGCCGAGACGGTTTTCCGTCAGGTAGGCGTAACTCTGCCTGAGCGCCTCGCGCATTTCGATCACGCAATAGTCGAGTTCGACGATCAGCGTGTCGACGTTTGCCGGAGCCGCGGCGACGACGGCGGGAATATCCGTCGCGCCGGTGCCGAGCGGGCGGAGTTTCAGATCGCGGTCGACTTTGCCGTTCACGATCCGCCATTTGGCGCGATCGGACTCGAAGGTGCCGTCCTTGAGGTGCAGCGAAACGGTCCGGGGGGCGAAACGGCGCACCATTTCCGCCGGGTCCTCGGCGCCGAAGTTGCCCGCCCAGAAGGCGTCGATCTGGAACTTGACGTCCGGACAGAGCCGGGCGTAGATGTCGTACTTGAGTTCGCCGTTCAGCCGCTCGAACTCGAAGAAGTGGTTGTGCTGGATCAAGGTGATCCCCTGCCGGGCGAGCGCCGCCTGGATCCCGTTCACCTTGTCGGCGGTCTGCCTGATCGCGTCCAGATCGGCGAACGCCGGAGCGCGGAAGCCGAAGACCGCGACTTTCAGCCCGAGTTCGCCGAGCATATCCACCACGCGCGGCACATCCGCGATCGAGTCGAGCCCCAGACCGTGGGAAGAGGCGATCCTCAGTCCGAGGTCGTCGCAGATCTTTTTGAACTCCTTCGGGGTCAAGCCGTAAAGCCCCGCCGGTTCGACCGCCTTGTAGCCGGTCTCCGCGACGAACTTGAGGGCACCGGGAAAATCCCGTTCCGATTCTTCGCGGAGCGAATAGAGTTGAACGCCGATGTCGCGGATCATTTTGATAGACCTTTCTTGTATTTTTGTGAACGTGTGATATATTGATCTTCAACTAAAATACACTGTCTTCGACAGTATGCAATTGACGGAATTTATCATTTGTTGACGCAAAACATCAATCCGGCGGCGCACGTCGAAGCGCTGGCGATGATCCACCACTACCGGGCGCCGACCGCCACGGTTTCGTCGTACCAGCTCCCCGACGGCTGCGAAGTCGTGGAAATATTGACGGGCGGCGAGGTGTTCTTCGCGGACGGGCGCGGGGTGCGCCGCCGTTACGGTCCCGGGACGATCTTCTGGCACCAGGCGCACGAATCGACCATCTGCGAAACGACGCCCGAGTCGCCGTGTCCCTATCGGTGCTGGTCGCTGCGCTTCAAGGTCGCACCGGGGGATCACCGTCCGGTGCCGCGGCTCGGCGTCTGGCGGCAGAGCGGCAAACTCGAGGAGTTCTGTACCGAGCTGTTGACCCTCTTTTCCGAAGGCGCCGACCGGCGGCTGCTGGGAGTGTACGCCTACGGGATATTGCTGCGGCAATACTGCACCGTGCTCGGCGACGAAGACGACAAGCCGCCGGAACTCACCCGGATACTGCGCTTCATCGACGAACGCCACGGGTGCCATTGTTCGATGGCGGAGGTATTGGATTACGGTCGGGTCGGTCAGGCGAAACTCTTCCGGCTCTTCCGCACCCACCTGAAGTGCACGCCCCACGAATACATCATGAACAAAAGAATGTCGTACGCGCGGCTGCTGCTGCTCTCCGCGGTTCCGTCCATCAAGGAGACGGCGGCGGAGTGCGGCTATGACAACATCGAGGTCTTCTACCGCAATTTCCGCCGGTACAACGCCATGACGCCGGGTGAATTCATCCGCAGCCGCCACAAGTGACCGATGCCGAAAATCACTCGCGCGGGAGGTCGAAAATCATCTCGTTCTCGACCGGGCGGAAACCGTAATTCACGTACAGCGGCCGCCCCATCGCGGAGGCGTTCAGATAGAGTTTCGCACAGCCCGCTTCGCGTGCCGCCGCGACCAGACTGTCGACGAGCTGTTTCGCAAGTCCGCGGTGCCGCCACCCGGGGCGCGTGAACATGTTGCTTATGTACCCCGACCTGCCGGAGGGATTTTCATACGTCGGAGGGTGGACCTGCAGCGACATCCCGGAGCACGCCGCAGCTTCGCCGCCGTCGAAGGCGAGAAACGAGATGAAATCCCCGTCCGCAAGATGCGTGCGGAAAAATTCGACGTTGCACCGGAAAAACTCCTCCTCGCCCACCGTGCATACGGCGGTCTCGCGCTCCCTGCGCATTTCGAGCCGCATTTGCGCCAACAGCTCCGCATCCTCCGCGGTCGCCCGCCGGAACGTAAAACCCATGTCAAAACCTCGCACTCGACTTTGAATCCCCGCGGATAATATAATATCCGGCAGGGCGAAGCGCAACCGGGAGCTTGGATTTTTTATCATGCGAAGCGGACGCCCGCAAAAAACGCCGGGCGGCGAATCCACCGGAGCGGAGGTTCCGCAGCCCGCTTAAGATAAGGAAGTTTCTCCGCGACTACCGCGCCGGATTTCACTACCCCGGATCATCGCCGTAATCGTCGTCGTCGTCATCGCCGTCCAGACCGTCGCCGACGTAATCGTCATCGCCGTCCAGACCGTCGCCGACGTAATCGTCGGAATAACCGTCGTCGAACCGCGCCTCATCGTCGTCATCGGACGGAAGGTCGCCATGCGGTCGGCCGGGGTCGCGCGTATCCAGCACGTTCGTCGCCACGAACGCCCCGAACAGGAAATCCCAAAAGCCCATTTCATCCTCCCTTTACCGAAGTCCGGCGATCTCCGCGCAATAATCGCACATCGCCGTGAATGCCCGCCACTCGTCCGGATAGGCGTTCATCCCGTCGGATTTCCCGACCTGCCCATCCGACCGGTGGATTTCCAGACGCCAGTGCGTTCCGTCCAGCACCGGCTCGTAATACTCTTCCTGCCATGCGGAAAAATTGCACTCCGAGAGCAGCGTCTCGAGTTTTTCCCACTCCACCCCGCCGCAGCGATGCTCGACGCGTTCTTTCTCATTCTCGCAAACCACCAGCCGGTCTTTTGCGACGACGGTCAGCTCCCGGCGGAGCAGCGGCCAGGTGTCCGCCGCGTATATCAATTTGGTAAAAGCGAAATTCCCCATGATTCACCTCTTCGTGCCGCGGGTGCGCCCCTGCGCGTCCCGATACGTTGTCTGGCTGCCGCTCCGGGTCGCCGTTCCGGCGGTCCGCCCCTGAGCATCGCGGTAAGTCGTCGTGCCGCCGGACTGGGTCGAAGTGGCGACCGTTCGTCCCTGCGCGTCACGATATGTGGCGTGACTGCCGCTGACGGTCTGCGTTCCGATCACCCTCCCCTGCGCATCCCGGAAGGTCGTGATGCTGCCGCTGGTCGTGGAGGTCATGGTGGTTCGTCCCTGCGCGTCCCGATAGATGGCGTGACTGCCGCTGGTAGTGACCGTTCCCGCCGTCCGCCCCGTCGAGTCCCGGTAGGTCTGCGTCTCCGCCGCATGGGCGCCGAGACCGAACCCCGCGACGACCAGAATGATCCGCCAAATTTTCATCATGCTCATACCCGCCTTTCCCGGTTGATGTTTGAGCATAATATATTCTGTCAAACTGCCAAATTGCGTCAGTCAAAATGAAAAAACGAAAATTTTTACGATTTTTCCATCCGCTCCGTTGGCGCTACCTCGCGCGAGGCGGGCGACGGACTGTTTTCATCGTGATTGATTTTCACTTGAACAACGGTATATTAGACAGATGAACGGATCTATGCCGAAACCGAAGTACGAAAATATCGAACGGCACGCCGACTGCGGGGATATTGACATTTTCGCAATCCGGCAGCCGGCGGCTTGCATGCGGGGGTGGTGAAATGTGGTTTGCGACCGATGAAAAACTGAGGGAAAACATATCGAAGCTCCGGGACGCCGATAAATTGCTTGCGCACGGCAGGCAGTTGTTATACGGCTATGACAATGTCGCGCGGGATTTGGATCTGGCGGTGGAGTGTCTGATCCGCGCCGCCGAATACGGCAATAGGACGGCAGCGGACATACTGTATTTCATAAACGAGAACAATGCCGCCGAGGAGAGCTGCCGCCCCCGGATCAATGCCATTCTTGCCCGACACAATCCTTATCGGGGCAGCGTGAGGATGCTGGTAGTTCATACCGCGAAATATATGCACGATCTGCTTCTGAAAGGCGGCGGCGACACCGAATATTGGCAGTACGGACTCTCGCGGTTGAAATTCGCCGCCGGCGAGGATGACGGTTTTTTCGAGCTCGACGAAGCGGGCGAGCCCCGGCGATTTACTTGCAACATCAAAAGAGATGACGTATTCGCGAAGTGGGAGCTGGCTCTGCATTACATGGTCGGTCGGGGATGCGTACAAAACCGCGAGCTCGCCCGAAAATACGCCGAAGAAGCATATAAAAGATGTCCGCGATTCAAATGTTTCATCCCGGAGTATCTGTTTTCGGCGGAACTTCCTTCGCTCGACGAGGTGCGGGAAGATCCGAATATGCTGAACCGATCGCTGAATTTACGACACTGTGCATATACCTTTCTTTCGAAACGTGATATCTTTTTCTATCCCGAACTGCTGCTCAACGGCTGCATCCGCGAGGCGCAGCGCTGGCGCGAACGCGACGATTTTTTGGCGATCTGGCCGGAATTCCACCATCTTTTCAAGCCGAGAAAATCACTGAGGTTTCCCTTCTGGCTGCTGAAACATCGACCGCAGTTCGCGGAGCTGCTCCCCGTCGACTGGAGTGCCGCCAAAGGCGACCATGTTTTTCTGCTGCGCGATCATCAGAAATTCGAAAGATATCTGAAACCGGAACAATTCGATTCCGCATCCTATAAAAAAATCATTATTTCCCGGCCGGAATACGCACGTTTCGCCGGTCTGCGGACGCTCACCGGCCAGCAGATCGCCGACATCATCATAAAAAAGTCGGACAGCGAAATACCGCCGCCGAAGACGCCGGAAGAGCGGCTGCTGGCAATGATCTTTGGAAAGACCGATTCCCATTATACACGGGAGATGGCATCATGGGTCCGGGCAGTGTCGAAATACTGCGGCGATCCGGATCTGCTCCGGAAAAAGATCGGTCCCGGCGAAATCGTGCAGTTGAACCGCAATTTGTACTGCGCCTATGACGTCTGTCTCGCAGTCGCGATCCCGGACGCACTGGAGATAAAACGCATAAACGACTGCGACGGCAAGATCGATTCTTCATCGGAGCTGATGAAAAATCCGTTTGTCGGCGAACTCACGCCGGAGGCGCGACTGAATCTTTTTTTGAATCCGAACGTCGAGCTGGGACCTTCGCTGTTGACCGTGTGGATCGCTCTGGAACTCTTGAAGCTCGCCCCGGATCGGTTCCGCCGACTCGACTGGGAGTCCGGCGTGCGTTTTTCCGAAGGGGAGTTCGAGACGTTTTTCGAACAGGTGATCACGATGGACGTCCGTCGGATGAATGCGGTCGTGAACGCTCTCGGCAAGCGGTTCGTTGACTGGTTGGGCGACGTCCATGTCGCACCACCGAAGCACGAGCCTTTGCAGCCCCCCTTCAAGACGATGGGCATGTCCATCGGCGACCCGCCACCCCCGCGGCCGACACGTCCGAAGCCGAGTTCAAGAACGTTTTTGACGGCGGAACTCGGAAAGAAATTGTACGCCGCCGGGGTCGACGCGCAATCGCTGCTCTTTATCTATCGCGGCAGATGCGAACTGCTTTCGCCGCGGATTTTGGCGAATGCCGCCGAAGAGGGGTCAGTTTGTTCTCATGTGAACTGGGAGACGGTTTTGCCCGAAAACCCCGAGCTGCTGAAAGTGTTTTTCAAGTCGCACGGCATATCCGCGGAACGCTGGTCGGATCTCTCGGACGAGGAGTACGGGCAGATCATTCGGGATTATCCGGAATTTCAGGAGTTTCACCGTCGGACACTGCCTGCCGAGGTGATGTTCAAGATCTTTGCCGACAATCCGGATGCGATGGAGTTTTTAGACTTTTCGACTCTCACATATGACGAATGGGAGCGCCTTGTCGTCAAACCGGAATCGTTTTTGGAGTACCATCTGTATTTGCTGGACGAAATTTTGTCGCGCCCGAGCGCGAAGGAGGCTTTTGCCAAGATCGCGGATGCCGCTTTGCTATGGCAGGTTTGTCGTAATCAAAACGATGTGTTTTTCAAGCATGAACTGTACCGACTCGAAAAATGGGCGGATTCTCCGTGGCACACATTTCCGCCGGAGATGTTTCGCGATATGTGCAATTTCCATCGCTCATATTCGAGCTCTCACGACGTGCGAAAGTCGATCATGGATTCTCCCGCGGATGTGAGCCGGGACGAATGGTGCGAATTCTTCTCGGAGCATCCGGAGTATTTCCGTCTTTCGCCCCGCTCGTTCACCAAATCCCAGCTCCGCCGGATATTGTTGAAGGCGGGGGGGATGCTCAAAGATGTCTTCGACGACATGTTCGAAAAGGGCGAACTGATTTATCCCCAAACGATTTTGATGGAACATCCGGAACTCATCAATGAGAAAAACCGTCATACCCTGTCGGAGGTGACGGGAGGCAAGTGGGCATTTTATCTGCGCACCCGTCCGGAACTGGCGCAACACTGCTATTGGGACAAGATCGATGACGACCACTGGATCAAGCTGCTTTCCTACCAGCCGCAATACGCGAACATGTGCCGCCGATTGTCGGACTTGGAGTTGTCGGACTACCTTTGGGAAAGAATATTGGAGATTCATCCGGAATTGTCGCCGCTGCGCAAAAAGAACCGAAGCTGACGATGATCCCGGTCGCGGGACAAAGCGGATCGATCTGAACGCTCTTCCGGTCATTTACGGCGGATTTTTTCAATCCCGGCTTGATGTATCGCCGTTTCGGGCTTATAATACGCAAACGACACCGGAAACACACGTCAAATCGGGAGCGGCAACATGAAACTCGGGGAACTTGCAACATTTTTCGCAACACTTTTCACCGTCGCGTTTTCCGCAGAAGCATGTACCAGCTGGGTCCTGAGACCGGAAGTGACCGAATCCGGCAGGATGATCATCCAGAAGGTCCTGGACGTGCCTTACCGAAGCCGGTTGGACGCCGACATCCGGATCGGTCCCAACGGCTGGCGCTGGATACGCGTCGGCAGTTTCAAAAACGGCGCCTCGATGGGCATGAACGAAAAAGGGGTGGCGATCACCACCAACTGCGGCGACCGGAACGGCGAAGTACCCTCCGACGACGGGAAGCGCCTCACCGTGAGCTCCTACGGGGTGGTATGGCTGGTTAAAAGCTGCGCCACCGCCGAGGAGGCGGTAGAAGCGCTCAAGCACATCGGCCGCAACCGGTTCTTCGTTTACGGCTTGAAAAATTACGGCACCATCGCGCTGGTCGCCGACGCGCGCCGGGCGTTTCTGGTCGAGATCGGCGACGGGTACTGCGAAGCCGCCGAGCTCACGAACGGGATCCACGTCGTATCCAACAACTGGGACCTGCCGGGCGGCGAGACGGTTTCGGAGGCCGCGCTTTCCCCCACCCGCGGCAATCGCGCGAGAAAGACCTGCGCCGCCAGAGCGCTGCAGGAAAATCGCGTCGACGGCAAGTACACCCTGCGCGGCTGTTTCGACACTTCGCGAAAAATACGCAAGCCAAATTTGGCAGAACACCATGTTTTCGTACCGGGAAACCGCAAGGCGACCAACATGTCGCTCGAAACGACCTGCTTCGAGATCGACCCGGAGTTTCCCGCCTTTTTGAGCTGTGCCTACCTTGCGCTCGGACCGCAGCGGCACACGGTCTATCTGCCGGTCCCGATGGCGCTCCGGCAGCTCCCGGAAAAGATCCGCGACGGCAGCTGGGGAGAAATGGCATACGCTCATCAGGAGGCTTTCGGTCCGGAGCACGACGACCTGCCCAAAATGACCGAATTGGAAGACAAGTTCGTCGCGGAGTTCAAAGTCGTGCGCGATCAGGCGCGCCGACTGCTCAAGGACGGCAAAAAAGACGAAGCCGTCAAACTGCTCAACGACTGCTTCGACCGCCAGTACGCCGAGGCGGACAAGCTCATGTCTTCACTCTACGCCGCGGCAAAGTCGAAGATCGCCGAAAAGTGACTCGGCGAACGGGTTTCCCGGCGGGAGCGAGCCGGTCGCCTTTTTTTCGTATCCTGCGGGAGGCGCCGATCATTCCGGCAGATATCGTCCGCCGGTCGTCCAAAGCAAATGGAGGATCCGATCCGGCGTCAATCCCTGTTCGCGAAGGTAATCCGAAGCCAGCACCATTCCCGGTCCGGCAAAGCCCGCCGCCGCGGAAGGTTCGATTTTCAATCCTTCCGTCGCCCGAACGAGCCGCTGATATTTCTCCAGCGCTTCATCCCGGACCGTGAAACAGCCGCTGACGAGATTTCGGACGATTTTCCCGACGAACGCGGACGGTCGCCCTACGGCGAGACCGTCCGCAAGCGTCCGGTTGGTCAACCCGATATCGTAGACGCTGATGCCGTCGTGTTTCCCGGAAACGAGCCCAAGCGTCATGCACGGTGACTGCACGGGTTCGGCGAAAAAGCAGTGCACCGCCTTGCCGAACAGCATTTTGAGACCGAAGCAGATCCCTCCGGGCGCGCCGCCGACCCCGCATGGCAGATAGACGAAAAGCGGCTGCTCCGGAGTGGGGCAAATCCCGCGCAGACGCAGCTGGTCACGCAGCCGGAACGCGGCGACGGCGTACCCCAGAAACAGCTCGGGAGAATTTTCGTCGTCGACGAAATAAGAATACGGATCCCGTTCCGCCTCACGGCGCCCCTGCGCCACCGCCGTCGAATAATCGCCGCCGTATTCCAGCACCTCCACTCCGCGGGACCGCAACAGCCGCTTTTTCCATTCTTTCGCGTCCGCCGACATGTGGACGCGAGCGCGGAATCCCAGCGCGGAAGCGATCGTACCGATGCTCAAGCCGAGATTGCCGGTACTGCCGACCGCGACCGTGTAACGACCGAAAAGCCTCCGTATCTCCGGCTCCGCCAGCTTCCGGTAATCGTCGCCGAGTTGGAGCAAGCCGTTTTTCAGGCAGAGGGATTCGGCGAAACACAACACATTGTAAATGCCGCCGCGGGCTTTCACCGATCCGGCGACCGGAAGATCATGATCGGCTTTGAGCAGAATCCGCGCGACGCCGCAAAGCGCCGCCGCCAGTTTCGGCACATCGAGCAGACGGGATTCTATGATTCCGAAGTGTTCCGCCGCTTCATCGAAAAGCTGCGCAAGCAACGGCGCGAACCGGGCGAGACGAGCTTCCGCATCCAGCATGTCTTTAAGCGTAAACTCGGCGGGGTATTTCCCGCATTCGTATTTCGGATTCCGCCAAAAAACCGGTTCCCCCGCGCGAAGCCGGGAAAGCACATTTTCCATCATTTCGCCACTCCGTCCGTTTTGCCGGAAATACGATAACACATTCCCCGGCATTTTTCAAGGTCGTAGCTCGGATTCCGGCGTATTTCCTGCCACCAAAAAAAACGGCGCATCGCTCCAAGCGACAGAAAATGTTTTCGCGGGTTGACAAGCAGGAAAATCAGTGTTATTTTTTTCGGACATCTCAATTCGTGATCGTGGACCTGCCGACCATATTGGGATCGGTCATGGGATCATCTGGAGAAAAGCTATGTGTGACGAACTCTTGCTGGCGATCGATACCGGGGGGAGCAAAAGCGATTTCCTGCTGCTGGATCCGGAAAAACATTATCTGAGCCGCTCCCGGGGGAAAGGCGTGGGGGCGCTGAATCCGGGAACGCTGCCGGTGGAACAATACCTTCGGGACGGCATGAATGAATTGGGCGCCCCGACCGACCGGATCAAATTCGTGTTTTGTTCGCTGGGCGGTCCCAATGTGGACGAGGTGACGTCCGCGTTGAAAACCCTTATCCCGAAAGCGGCGATCCTGGTCAAGCGGGAAGCGGACGGCGACATGATCCTGGCGGCGGCGGCGGCATACCGGGCAAAGGCGGCAGTTCTGTGCGGTACGGGGAGCGTCGCCGTGGGGGAAAGCGGCGGAGTCCGGTCGTTTTCCGGCGGCTGGGGTCCGTATCTGGGGGACGGCGGCTCCGGCGGCGGTATCGGATATGACGCTTTGCGGCTGCTGCTGCGGGCGGTGGATTCCGGAGAGGGCGAAAGCGTGCTGCCCGGGATTTTCCCGGAACTTCCGCGGCGAGCCGAAACGTTTGCGAAAAGAATGTCGCTAAAAATGGCGGCAACCCGAGTTTCCCGGGCGGAAATGGCGGCGCAACTCCCGCGGATCGCCGAACTGGCGGGGCACGGGGACCCGAATGCTGTCGGGCTGTTGAACAAAGCGGCGGCGGAGGTGGCATTCCTGGCGAAAACAGTCACCGCGGAAACGCCGGAAGCCGACGCGGACGGGGTGCTGGCGCTGGGCGGATTGTTCGAATGCGGGGAACTTTTCCGGGAACTGTGCCGACGGGAACTGAAAAAGTCCAGAGCGCGGTATCATTTCGTTTTCGGCGCGTTGAAGATCATCGACGCCGCCGCCGATTTCGCCGTAAAAATCTACAACCAACAGCGGGTGGATATAAAATGAGTTCGATCATCGATTCTTTGCGGGGCGGTCTGATCGTATCGTGTCAGGCTCTTGCCGGAAATGCGTTGCGTTCGTCTCAGGCGATGGCGCTGATGGCGCGTGCCGCCATGCAGGGCGGAGCGGCGGCGATCCGCGCCAACGGCGTGGAGGACATTACCGCCATCAAAGAGAAGGTCACGAATATTCCGATCATCGGCTTGAACAAGGAAGCGGCTTCGGCGGAGATACCGTACATCACGCCGACTTTCGAACATGCCCGGGCCGTGGCGGAGGCGGGCGCCGACATCATCGCGCTGGACGCGACCGCCCGTCCGCGCCCCGGCAACATTTCCGCGGCGGAGCTGATCCGCCGGGTGAAGACCGAGCTGCGGATCCCCGTCATGGCGGACATCGCCGTATTCGAAGAGGGGGTCGCGGCGGCGGCGGCGGGCGCCGATCTGATCTCCACGACGCTATCCGGGTATACCGCCGATTCCCCGCGGATCCCCGGTCCCGACCTCAATCTGGTCAAACGCCTCGCGGCGGCGGTGCCGACGCCGATCGTCGCGGAGGGGCGGTATCACAATCCGGACGAACTTTCCGCGGCTTTCCGCTGCGGGGCGTACGCCGCCGTGATCGGGAAAATGATCACCAATCCGGAGTTCATCACCCGGTATTTCATCTCGCACACCAGCCGGACCGGCGCGCTTTCTTCCGAATCCGTGAACCCGGAGACCCGGGATATCGACCGGAAGGACACCTTGGAGATCCTCCAGCTGATCAACGCCGCCGATGCGACCGTCGCCGCCGCCGTCGCCACCGCCATGCCGGAGATCGCCGAGGTGATCGACCAAATAACGGAACGAATGAAACGCGGCGGCAGACTCTTCTACGTCGGGGCGGGCACCAGCGGTCGCCTCGCCGTTCAGGATGCCGCGGAATGCCCCCCGACTTACGGCGTGTCGCCGGAACTCATTCAGGCGGTCATCGCCGGCGGTCCCGAGGCGGTGTTCCGTGCGTCGGAAAAAGCCGAGGACGACATGACGGCGGGCGGAGGGATTTTGCGCCGCTACGGGATCACTGCGGCGGATTCCGTTCTCGGCATCAGCGCCAACGGGAATGCGGCATTCGTCTGTTCCGCGCTGGAGGAGGCGGGCAGATGCGGCGCTTTCACCGCGGCGGTCGTCAACAATTATCCCTGCCGCATGAGCGAACTGACCGAGTCCGTCATTTATCTGCCGACCGGACCGGAGGTGATCTGCGGCTCCACCCGGATGAAAGCCGGCTCCGCCCAGAAAATGACCCTCAACATGATCTCCACCGCCGTCATGATCAAAATGGGGCGCGTCACGGGCAATTTCATGACCGCCATGCGGCCCGCGAATGCCAAACTGAAAAAGCGGGCGATTTTCATGATCCGCGAATTGACCGGAGTTACGCCGGAAAAAGCCGAACAGGCGCTGGAAGCGGCGGGCGGCGACATCCGGTCCGCCGTTCAAGCGCTGAAAAAAGCCTAGAGGAAGTCTATGGTCGGGAAAATTCATTTATGCGGCGGGACCGCCGCTTTCCGAAGTTTCCTCCGGGAGCTGACCGGCGACCGGCTGACCCGGTTCGACCTGGCGGACGGGCTGCCGCCGTACCGACCGGGTGAATCCGTGCTGTATGTGATTCTGCCGGAGTACGAACGGGGCGAAACCGGCGTCCGCGCGCTGCCGATGGAAGAGCTTATGGTCCTGGGCGAATACAAGCGGAACGGCGCCCGGATCTATGTGGAAAATTATCCGTCGCGGGATTATCTCTCGCTGGGCGTTTTCGGTTTTTTCATGACCGGGAGATCGCGGTATTTTTATGAGGAAAACGTGGCGGCGGACGAAACGCTCCTTCAAGCGGCCGGGGCATTCTACTTCCCGCAGTCGCAGCCCTATACGCGGGAGGTGCAAGTCCTTGCCCGCATCAGTGACGGCGCAGGTCTGCATCGGGAAACCGCCCTTCCGCAGTTTCAATGCCCCGTCGTCACGGACGATTCCTCGGGATGCATCGCCGCGACGATGAATCTCACCTGTTTCGATCCCCTGTTCATGCGGCCGCGGCGGGAGTGGAAAAAGTTCTTTCTCGGGTTGTGGTGCCGGTTGCTGGATATCGATCCGGACGATGCCGAAAAAACTTTCGAAAAGATTTGGCCGCCCGTCATCGAAACGGCAGGACGGCGGGATCTCCGAAAGGCGTTGCTTGCCGCGATAAACTGGCACTTGGCTTCGGGTCTGCTCCCCGCCGCGGACGGCAGCCGGGGCGCGTATGAAATGATCCGCTCCGACGATCTGGAATTCCGTGCCAACCTCCGGACCGACAGCATTCTCGTGACGGGCGCGCTGCTGACCGGAGCCGGACGGGTATTCGAGCGCGAAGAGTGGCTCCGGACCGGTGCAACTCTTGCCGATTTCATCCTGGACCGGAAGATACAAACGGAAGACGGATTCATCCGCTGGTACGACAATCAGCCGCGGGTCTTTTCCAACGATCTGGGGCGGCACGGTCTCGCCTTGTTGAGCTTATGGGAAAATACCGGTGCGGAACATTACCGCGAATGCGCCTCGCGGCTGGCGCAGGCGGCATTGAAATGGCTCGCCCGCGACGGCGTCTGCTGCGGCACCTTCGATACGCGCAAAGGCTTTTCCGGCGCCTCCGGCGTGCCGAGTCCGGTCTTTCACGGTGAATTGGCGGCGTTTTTGCTGAAACTGGATACTCCGGAATGCCGGGAAGCCGTCCGGAAAATACTGGACTCGATCGACCTCGAGTCCCGGGCGATCGGCCATTCGCTTCCCGACGTCTGGAGCCGGGCGCTCTTGATGTACAGCTGCGCACACCAAAAAATCCGGGACTGTTCCGCCGAACTCGGGCGGCTGCTGGATTATTACGAAGCCCATCAGGAACCCTGCGGAGGAATACGGGAGGACGATCTATTCGCCCGGCGCAGCGCTCCGCAGGAGGCGGGTGTCGCGCAGGGAGGCGGCGTCGACCGGATCGCCGATCAGCTCTACTGCACCGATTATGTTTTTGCGGCACTCTCCGTTCTGCGTGGAAAAACCGACGACCCGCGCGTCGAAAAAATGTATCGGGCGCTGAAATCGTTTCTGCTCGACATTCAGATCGTCAGCAGGGACAAACGGTTCGACGGAGCGTGGATGCGGGCATTCGACATGGAGTACGGGGAGTATTACGGTCTTACGCTCGACCGCGACTGGGGTCCTTACTGCATCATGGCGGGCTGGACCATGGGCATCATTCCGCTGGTTCTGCTGGAAGAGTTGGGGGCAAATACCTTTTTTTGCTGATATGAATTTTGCAGAGGGAAATTCGAAAATGGAAAAAAACGATTACGGCATTCAACGCGTGCCGGGTCGGGATGAAATATTCACCGTCGCCACCTTCAATGTCCGGGTCGATGTCGACCCGACCCCGAACACCTGGGAAGAACGCCTGCCCCGCTGCCGGGCGCTGCTCCAGCAGATCGACGCCGATCTTGTCGGCTTGCAGGAGCCGTTGATCCATCAAGTCGAAAGCCTCATTCGGGATTCCGACTATGCTTTCATCGGCGGCGGTCGCAACGATTTCAAGCGCGGCGGCGAATTTTCCTGCATCCTTTACCGCAGATCGCGCTTCGAGTGTCGGGAGAACGGCACCTTCGGACTCTCGGAAAAGCCCGAGGTCCCCGGATATCGCTCGTGGGGCAGCGGCTGGGGACGCATCGTCACCTGGGGAATTTTCCGCGACAAATGCACCGGCGGGGAATTCGTCTACTACAACACCCATTTGGATAACGAGAGCGAAGACGCCCGCCGCGAAGGCATAAAAATGGTGGTGGCGCACGCCAGAAAACATGCCGCGGGAAAACCGATAATTCTTTCCGGCGACTTCAATGCGTTCCCGGATTCGGAGACCTACAAAACCGCCGCCGCGCTTTTGCGCGACGCCCGGTGCATTTCCGAAACCCTGCCCGGCGGCACGGAAAGGTCTTTCCACGGTTTCGGGAAGAGAGCCGACTTCGTCAAGCCGATCGACTTCATTTTCGTTTCGCCGGAATTCCGGGTGCTTTCGTACCGCACCGACAATACGATCTTCGACGGTCAATACGCCTCGGATCACTATCCGGTCGTCGTGAAAATGACGCTCCGATAAGCAATTTGTCCCTTACTCCGCATTAACTCGGCGGGGGATTCTTCACGTCTTCGCCCTGCGGACGGCGGCGTAAGATCACCCGAGGTTGACCGGAGTCCCGCCGTCGCTCTTGAGCAGGTCACCGTCCGCGATGACCCGCTTGACCATGTTGGAGAGCTTTTCCTTGGTCAGGGGTTTCAGGATGATGGCGTCGAAATGCGACATGTCGAAATTGCCGTTCGTCTCGACATCGGCGGTCTGCGCGACGACCGGGATATGGGCGAATCGGGGATCCTTCTTCACTTCGGCGGAGAACTCTGCGCCGTTCATCTCCGGCATCCACATGTCGGAGAGGATCAGGTCGATCGGCTGCCTGCCGAGGAGTTCCAAAGCCGCCCTGCCCGACCTGGCGGTATAGACCTCATTGCATCCGATCTTGTTGAAGAGCGCCTTCGCGACGCGGAGGTTCAACTGCACGTCGTCGACGACGAGAATGCGGATCGACTGCATGTCGCGCGCAATAACTTCCGTCGCTGGTCCGGACTTGGGCTGAACATCGACCGCCGGGGTGGTCTTTGCCCGATAGCGCACCGAGTGGAGCGTCACGGCGAAGGTGCTCCCCTCGCCGACTCCGCTGGTGCAGGTCAGCTCGCCGTTCATGCACACGGCGAGACGTTTGGAAATAGACAGTCCGAGCCCCGTACCGTTGTTCATGGCGTTGGTGCCGCGCAGTCCGGAAAGCTGGACGAAGGGTTCCATGAGCTTCTTCTGGTCCTCCTCGGAGATGCCGATGCCGGTATCGGAGACGGCGCAGCGGAGCGTGCCCCGGTCCGCGGAATCGGGATCGGGAGTAAACGAGACATGGAGCGTGATGGTCCCGTTCTTCGTGAACTTGACGGCGTTGCCGAACAAATTTATCAGGATCTGGCGGATGCGGATGTTGTCGACGTCGAGTTCCGGGAGATCTTCCGGGACGTCGGAGACGAGCTGGTTGCCGTTCTCCCGGGCGCGGAAGGTGAAGATTAGCATCACTTCGCGGCAGAGGGCGTTGAAATCGGTGAACGCGGTGATGATCTGCATCTGGTTCGCCTCGAGCTTGGAAAGGTCGAGGACGTCGTTGATGAGCATGAGCAACGCGTTCGCCGAGGTGGAAATGGCGTCGAGGTATTCCTCCTGTTGTTTTTTGGAAACGCCGCCTTCGCGGAGGAGCTCGGAAAAACCGATGACGGAATTAAGCGGCGTGCGGATCTCGTGGCTGACGCTGGCGATGAAGAAACTCTTTGCCTTGTCGGCGGCCTGCGCGTGGGCGAGCGCATCCATGATGAGGGTCTGCGCGTGCTTTCTGGCGATGATGACTTCGATTATGCGGGTCGTGACGCGCAGCAGCGAAATGTCGTTGTCCGAGAAGGTGTGGTCGATGCCCTCGAAGTTGAATCCGACGCTTCCCTTCACTTCGCCATCGCTGACGATGTTCGAAAGGAAGATCGCCCGAAGGTCGAGCGCGAGGGCCGCCTGATGCCATTCCTCGTTGGAGTTCTTCCAGTCGAAGGAGCCGATGTCGTTGCAGATGAACGTACGCTTGTCTTCCGTATCCTCCAGGACGCCGCGGACTCTGGAGAGCGTGCGGCCCAGCATCCGGAAGGATGCGTGCGCATGGGTCGGTTCGACATATTCGAAAACGCAGTGCGCCTTGGTGCCGCCATCCTCGTGCCGGATCAGGCAGCCGCGGCTGGCGCCGAGGATCTTGCAGACGGTTTCCAGCGTGCGCCGGATACACACATCGGAATCGCTCTCGCCGATGATGTCCTCGAGCAGTTTGTTGATGACGCTCCGGTTCTGCGAGAGCCGGTGCATGTCCGTCACGTCGTTGGCGGCCGACAGCAGCAGACGGTGTCCGCGGGCATCCTTGAACACCCGCATGAGGGTCTTGATATAACGGAGGTTGCCGCTGCCGTCCGGGATCTCGCCTTCGATCTCCATGAGGCCGTCCGTTCCGGTCGTGGAGATATTGATCCGGTCGGCGAAGCCGAGGGTCGCGTCGTCGTGGAAGAGTTCGCGATCCGTCTTGCCGACGATCTCGTCGGGCGAGAAGTTGAAGACGTTGGCAAACGCCTTGTTGCACAGAAAATACCGGAAATCGTCGTCGATATCCTTCACCGTGAACATGATGGGGATCGAGTTGATGGCGGTGTTCCACAGGGCCTGGGTGTCTTTCAGCTTCAGCATGCTCTCGGCGAGTTCGGTCACGTCCTGCACGATGCCGGTCAACGCGTTCGGATTATGCCGGTCGAGCGTGAGTTTCATGCGGTAGTAGCGCAGTTCGTCGGGCGAAAAACCGACCCGAAACGAGAACTGCACGGTCCGGTCGATATCGTCCTTTTTTTCAAACAAGGCGCGCATGTTCTGCTTGAAGAGCGGAATGTCCTCCGGGTAGACCCACTGTTCCTCGAGGAGCGCCTGACCGTTCTCGTCCTCGGGCCACAATTCATGAACGAGATTGGACCCGGTGCGTATGCGCGTATCGAAATTGTAATGGAACCATGCGAGACGGGCCAATCCGGACGCGTCTTCGAAGTCGGTCAGGACAGCCGTTTTTTCGCTATCGGCGGCCTGCGCCGTCCGCAGAGCGGCTTCAAGTTCCAGCTGCTTCTTTTCGAGCTCTTTACGCAGTTCGGCTTCCTTCTGTCTCTGTTTTTCGATGGTTTCGGCGTGTTCCATAAGCATCCGGTTCGTTTTCTCCAGACGTGCGCTGGCGGTCTCCCGTTCCGCCATCCGGCGTCTCGTGCGCCGGATATCCCGCGCCAGAAGGAAGATGATGACCGCGGCGACCGCGGCGAGCAGCGACCCGAACAATCCCAGATGGTCGAGGAATACATCCTTCAGCCGATAGGAGGAGAGCGCATACATGTAGCGGTGCGACTTGTTCTGGGCATAGTCGTTCCCGAGCACGTCGAGTCCGCGATCCAGCAGCTTCAGAAGTCCCTCGTCGTCGCCCCGCACGCCGAAGTAGCGGTCGTCGTTACTGCCCAGCTGATGCAGCGAAAGATCCTTGTATCTTCGGTTCTTCAGCATGTAGTTTGCCCGCAGCCCGTTCAGGGTGGTGCAGCTGACCTCGCCCGAAACCACCGCGTCGATGCAGGCGTCGATGGAGGGGTACTTCGTCACCTTGGAGTTCGGAAAGAGCTTGATGATGAAGTTATACTGCATGCGGTTGTCTTTGTTGATCGCGAAATGCGCCGTCGTGCTTTTCGTAAAGGCGCCTTTGTACACCAGCACCGTGGACGTGGAGGTCACGGGAACCGAGCGGGACATGTCGTTTGCCTTGACGGCGGACGAACCCCCGCCCACGGGAAACGCCACATCGATCCTGCCCGCCGACACGTCGGCGATCATCGCGTCGTAACTCGCATAGCCCGTGTAGGTGACCTCCAGACTTGAGATCCCCAGGCTGGCGAGGATCCCGGGGACGATGTCCTTGACGATGCCGGTCACCTGCCCGTCCTTGCCCTTCCCGCTGTACGGCATATAGTTTTCGAAAAAACCGACCCGGAGTTTACGATGCGTCGCCAGCCATTGTTTTTCGATCGGGGAGAAGGCAGGGACCGAAATTCTTTCCCGGGAGGCTTTGTTTTCGATTTTTGCCGTGCCCGGCTCTTCGGCGGGGACGGCAAGGGGAAGCGCAAAGAGAACGGCCAAGAACGCGCACCAAAAGACTTTCGCGAGCCCGTACAAACGCTTTGCGGCAGCGTGCGCCTGCCCGATCGCGCGTAAGGGAAAAACTATCTTTTCCATGCTTCCGCGTTCCCCCGGACTTATTTCATGCAGCAGTTTTTTCATTGTATAAAAACCAAACAATTCTATTAAGGAAAAAAGGGTTGAAATATATTATACCCCCATCCGAGGCAAAAAGCAAATGCAAAACGAACCGCGTCGCCCCTAAAAGGGGCGGGTACTTCATATTGCGGAACCGGGACTCCCCCCCCCCGCCGGTCGGCGACAGTCGAAAGCCCCGCCCCTGCCCGGAGGAAAAGAAGAGCTTGATATATCGGCTTTTCGGATTATATTAAACGGCAAAAACGGGGTCGGCGCGGACACCGCCGTCCGACGGGGAACGGATATTCACGATCGAAAAACAGGTTTGCGACATGAAGCTCGGATTTTTTGCACCGGTTGTGCTTTTCGCCTTCGCATTCCCCGCCGGGGCGTGCACCAGCTGGCTCCTCGGTCCGGAAACCACCGGATCCGGCATGATGATCCTGCACAAGATCGTGGACGGTCGGTACAGCCCGCGGGATGCCGACATCCGGACCGCCCCGAACGGCTGGCGCTGGATCCGCATCGGAGGATACCACGGCGGTCATTCGAACATGGCGCTGAACGAAAAGGGGGTGGCGATCACCACGAACGGCGGCGACCCGAACGTCCTGAAACATCCGCGCGGCGGGCGCCTCGCGCTCAGCTGCGGTCCGCTCGAGGCGGTCGTGATGCGGAACTGCGCCACCGCGGCGGAAGGCGCCGAGATGCTGAAAAACATCGCCCGCAGCCAGCTTTTTCTCGACCCGAAAGACTACGGATTCATTCTGATGGTCGCCGACGCCCGCCGGGCGTTCGTGGTCGAGATCGGCGACGGATACGCCGAAGTCGCCGAAGTGCATGGCGGCATCCACGTCGTCGCCAACGCCTGGCGGCTGCCGGGCGGTGAAGAATTCTCAAACGTCAATTTGTCCGGCATCCGCGGCAACCGCGCGCGGGAACTCTGCGCGTCCGGATCGCTGCGGGAAAGCCGCGTCGACGGCAAGTACACCGTCCGCGGCTGCTTCGAGACCTCCCGGAAGATCCGCAAAGGCGAATTCGACGAGCATTACCCCTTCGTGCCGGGAGACAGCAAGTCGAAAAACATGTCGGTCGAAGCCGCGTGCTTCGAGATCGACCCCGAGTTCCCGGCGTATCTGAGCTGCGCCTACACCTCGGTGGGTCCGCAGCGGCATACGGTGTATCTGCCGATTTCGATGGCGGTCCGCCAGCTCCCGGAGAAGATACGCGACGGGCGGTGGGCGAAGATGGCGTACGCGCATCAGGCGGCGTTCGGTCCGGAGCACAACGACCTGCCAAAGCTCTCCGAACTGGAGGATAAGTTTCTCGCGGAGTTCGCCGCGGCGCGCGATCGGGCGCGCAAAATGCTCCGGGAAGGCAGAAAAGACGAAGCCGTCAAACTGCTCAACGAATGCTTCGACCGCCAGTATGCCGAGGCGGACAAACTCATGACTTCCCTATACGCCGCGGCGGAGAAATCGAACGCCCCTTCCGATTGAGGACCGGTGACCAAGTCCGCCCGCTCGGGGGAAAGCCCTTCTAAGGATGCAAGCACGTTTGCGGACGATTTCTTGAATTACGGCGGTCTGCGTTCAGCGGGCGGCAATCAGGACAGCAATTTGCGAAGCTTGTCCATGGTAATCGGCTTCATCAGAAATCCGGTGAAGCCCAGTTGCCCGCAAGTATCCTGCGCCTCCGCGTCCGCCGTCACGGCATAGACGTGGAGTTCCTTCCACTGTTCGTTCTTTCTTATTTCGCGAATCAGGTCCTTGCCGTCCATCACCGGCATAAGCATATCCGTAAAAACGACGTCAAATGCATCTGGCGCGTCATTAAGTGCCTTCAGCGCCTCGACGCCATTGGTCGCAGTCGTGATGTCCTTTATGCCCATGCGCTTGAGCATCGCCTGTATGACGAGACGATTCACGGACATGTCATCCACGACCATGACCCTTTTATCGGGCAGCGCCGCGAATTGTTCCTGTTCTTCTTCAGCTTCCACCGGTTTCGTCGATGTGAAGCCCACCTTCTGCAAAGTAACAGTGAACGTGGAGCCTTTTCCCAATTCGGAATGCAGCGTCAATTCACCGCCCATACGCATGGCAAGCATCCTGCAGATGTAAAGGCCGAGTCCGGTTCCCTTTTGGGCGCCGGGGCCCTGCACCTGAACAAACGGCTGCATGAGCATCTTCTGATTTTCAGGTGCGATGCCAATGCCGGTGTCGGACACCGAAAAAGTCAGTTTCCCAAATCCGTCATCCGCGTCTGTTTCCTTTTCGAACCTGATTATCAGGCGGATTTCGCCCTGTTCCGTAAACTTCACCGCATTGCCGATCAGGTTGAAGAGGATCTGTCGGATACGATACGAATCCACAAGCAGATACGGAAGCGTCTCGAAGTCCTCCACCAGTTTGACTCTTTCCGGCTGCACGGCGATGTCAAAGGAGTGCATTACACTGGAGGCCAGCTTCGCCACGTCCGCCGTTTCCAAATTGAAGACCATCTTGTTCGTCTCCAACTTGGAGAGGTTGAGAATGTCATTCACCAGTTCAAGCAGCGTATTTCCGCTTGTGGTGATCGCGTCCAGCGCGCGTTGTCGTTCCGCGTCGTCATCCATGCCCTGCTTCAGCAACTCGGTGAAGCCGATGATTGCATTCAGCGGCGTGCGTATGTCATGGGAGACGGTCGAAAAGAACAGGTTTCTGGCTTTTTCCGCCGCTATGGCTCGATTCCTTTCCTGCCTGACGCGATTCATGTAAAAGTACATGATTATCAGCACCAGAACCACAATCGCGGACAAATTGATGAATGCGAACATCGTAAGGGGATGTTTGCGCAGATAGCTGCCCAGGGAGATATCCTCCACAAAGTTCTCGATCCATTTGCGTTCCAGCATGTCCAATGTGCCGTCCGCACGTATTTCGATCAACTCCTTATTGACATTTTCAAACAGCTCGTGCTCGTCTTTTGCTATACCCATGCACATCTGCCCGCTGGCGAAGTCCATCCTGCCGTTGAACTGTTTTCCCCGGTCGCCGAACTCGCGAAGACAGATCTCGCCGATTGTGTGATGCACGATGAAGCAATCGCTTTTCCCGTCAAGACAAGAGCGCACGCAATCCGTGACGCTCGGATACTCCACACAATTCTTCCAGAGCTGGTATTTCTCCAGCGTCCCCTTCAGACCGCAACCCTCTATGACGGCGATCTTCTTGGAGTACAAATCACTGAACACATTGAACGGCTTTTCCTGAAAGACGACGAATTTCTCCTCGAACGTAGGTATCGTGAAGTTGCAGTCCATGACCGTGGCATCCTGCCAGTCGCAGCCCAATATCACATCGGCCTTCTTCTCCTGAATCATCTTCACCGCGTCGTTCCAGTTCACCAACGTCAATTTCACGTTGTAATGCAGTCGATTGGCAAGTTCGATCACAAGCTCGATGTCATAACCGCAGGGGGAGGACTTTTCGTTGAAATACGAGAAGGGCTTGTAGTCCATGTCTCCGACGACACGAAGCGTCCTCGGAAAACAATTTTTGGCATATAAAGTCACTTCGGGCTCGACCTTCTTCCTTGCATTGCGGAAATGCAGGGGCAGAGCCACGGTCACCATCACGAGCACCAGAAGAAGCAGAAGGGCGCTCAGCCAAACCGTCAATTTGTCAAATTGACGCAACCCGGTCATGATTTTGCTCATATTGATTCTGCGGGCGAAACACGGGACTCCACACACATGACAATGCACCCAGCCCCAAGGCTGGACAGCCTTCAATCAAAGGACTGGTGTAAAACGCCTTGTGCTAATATACCTCTTGTTTCCCGATTTGCAAGTGCCGAAGTGGACTTCATCGCCCAGACGGGTGTTTTTGCCGGGCTGAGCCCCCGGCGCGACTCTCCCTTGTTTGAGCTGCAATAGTCGAAAGTCCCGCCCGTACATGAAACGGAGAATCAACGCCGCGCACGCGGTGCGCGCAGTGCACCCATCCGGGGAAAAGCCCTTCGCTTTTCCCCGGACCCTTTTTCCGCTTACGCAAAGATGCAAGCATGTTTGCAGACAATCCTTTGAATACGACGGCCTGCGTTCAGCAGCCGCCGTATGAGATACGGCGACCGCTTCACTCGCGGCCGCAATGCTCGGGTGCACTCGGCATTCATTTTAACCGGCAAAACGAATGCCTCGCTCGCCCCCTGCGCGCTCGGCGGCGACCGCCTCGCAATAACCGCTTGTGAGCGGCAGATGTCGGCGGTTGTTTCGGTTACCACAAACAAATGTTCACGGGGGAATAACATATGCTTTTTGCGAAGCAGTTTGAGCGGAGGTCGCGTTTTGCGACGGGAGGGAGCGAAGGAGTGTACCCGCGTACTCGACTGAGCGAACGACCGAGCAAGGCGCGAGATGCGCCAAAGTGCAAAGCAAAAAAATGGTCGTGTAACGATCGGGTGATTAGCGCGACGCTGTTTGAAACGGCAAAAAGTCATAAAATGTTGGTAATAAACGCCGTTTCTCGCCGTTGCGAACTCGCGTCCTAACGGCGGTTTTCGCACTATTGATTCTCCGTTCGTCAAAATCCCCCCTCAAATCGAAAGGACTTGCGCTGTTTGGTCACCATAGATACCATTCAGCGGAGAATTTTCTACACCAGAGTCCGAGTTCATGGCCGAAAAGAGGGGGCAGCCGACATAGTCATCCGTGCCGTCCGGTCCGGCCGATCGCAGAATAATTCCCCATAAATTGTCGGAAACCGCTTGAATTTTACGGTCGGAACCATTATGCTATGGAAGTTTCATTGCAACCCCAAAATTCCCAAAGGAGGAAGATAAGAGATGAAAGGCTTTGCAATGCTCGGCATCGGGAAGACCGGCTGGATCGAAAAGGAACGTCCGGCCTGCGGTCCGCTCGATGCGATTGTCCGTCCCATCGCGCTTGCGCCGTGCACCTCGGACGTTCACACCGTCTGGGAGGGCGCGCTCGGCGAACGCACCGACATGATCCTCGGTCACGAGGCCTGCGGCATCGTGGACGAAGTCGGTTCGCTGGTCAAGGATTTCAAGCCGGGCGACCGGGTGATCGTATCGGCGATCACGCCCGACTGGGGCGATCTCAATTCCCAGCGCGGCTATGCCATGCATTCGACCGGAATGCTCGCGGGCTGGAAGTTCTCCAACTTCAAGGACGGTGTCTTCGGCGAATATTTCCACGTCAATGAAGCCGACGCCAACCTCGCCTTGCTGCCCGACGGCATGGATCCCGGCGTCGGCGCGATGGTCTGCGACATGATGCCGACCGGATTTCACGCGGCGGAACTCGCCGACATCCAGTACGGCGACGACGTGGCGGTGATCGGCATCGGTCCGGTCGGGCTGATGTCCGTCGCGGGCTGCGCGCTGCGCGGTGCGGCGAGGATCATCGCGGTCGGCACCCGTGCCAAGTGCAAGGAGGTCGCCACGGCTTACGGCGCGAGCACCTTTGTAAGCTACAAGGACGGCGACATCGCCGATCAGATCCTCGATCTGACGTCCGGCAGGGGCGTGGACAAGGTCTGCATCGCGGGCGGCACGGTCGACACCTTCGAGCAGGCGGTCCGCATGCTCAAGCCCGGCGGGATCGTCGGCGCGGTGAACTATCTGGGCAGCGGCGACTATGTCAAGATTCCCCGTCTGGCGTGGGGATGCGGCATGAGCCACAAGTCCATCCGCTGCGGTCTGATGCCCGGAGGACGGCTTCGCAGCGAAAAGCTCGCGGCGATGATCGTCGCGGGCAGGATCGATCCGGGACTGCTGCTGACGCACAAATATCACGGCTTCGAGCATCTCGAGGAAGCCCTGATGATGATGCGTTCCAAAGCGCCGGATCTCATCAAGCCGGTCGTTTATATCGACTGACCCGTCTCGAATGGCGATTCGCGGCTGTCGCCGACCTGCGCAAGGTGGGCGACAGCTTTTTTTGCTTTCGGGTTTTGAATTTTCAGGTCCGGCCATGATAATCACCTCCCGGCTGATGCATCAACCATCACTGTATCATATGCATCGGCATGGAGCATTTGACACAGCCGTACCAAAAAAATCGGGGTTTCGGGTACGATTTCCGGGACAGCTGGGCTGTTTTGGGCCAACAGAGCAAAATTAGTTCTGTCATAGGTTGGGAACGAAGACAAAAAAATGGTCGGGGTGGCGCGGCTTGTCCGAAACGGTCTCTCACCCTCAAAAAATTCCGGATTAGCGAAAATTGGTGAGTGCGCGGTTAAATACCGAAATTATCTCAAAATAGTCCAGCCAAAACACAGAGAATTTTTTTGAGGCTAACCAAAGGACGGATTTTTCCCGACAAGTCGAAAACGGTGCAATTTCAGATGCGAACCGCCGACCTTATGCTGCAAACGGAGAATTTCAGCGAGACGGAGCCATTCGCAAGCGGTCGGGAGAGATCCCGGCCGCCTTTTGCGTTTGAAGATGCGGAAAGACGTATCTCAGTCGCGTGGACTTCCGTCGATACCGATGGTTTTGACGGTTACGGGAATAGCTTTTCCCGCCAGTTCCAGCGCTTTGTTGACGATCATGACCGTACCGCCGCAGCAGGGAACTTCCATTCGCGCAATGGTGACGGATTTGATTTCATGCCGCTGGAATATCTGCGAGAGTTTTTCGACGTACCCGTCGATATCGGTATCCAGCTTGGGGCAGAAGACGATCAGTATCCTGCCGTTCAACAGCTCGCGATGGAAAGATCCGTAAGCGTGCGCCACGCAGTCCGCCGAGATCAGCAGATCGGCGTTGTCGAAGTATTCCGCGCCGGGATTCAGCAGTTTCAGCTGGATCGGCCACTGACGCAGCGCGGAGGCTCCACTGGCGATGGTATTATTGTCGGCTTTCTGAGCGGCAAAACGTTTCATCAGCGAGCCGGGGCATCCGGTATGCGGAAGTTCCGGAACGGGTATGTCGTGTTCCTTGAGATAATTCACGGCGATGTCGAAAAGCTTGAATTCGCCGTGGAACTTGAGGTGCTTCAAGTGGGCGATGATGGTGTTTTCGCCTTGCTTGACGATGGTCTCCATGACCTTGGCTTCGTCATAGGGTTCCGCTTCCCGCTCCACGGTGCGGATCGCTCCCTCCGGGCACTCGCCGATGCACGCGCCGAGCCCGTCGCAGAAGAGATCGCTGATTAGTCGCGCCTTGCCGTCGATGATTTGCAGCGCCCCTTCCGGGCAGTTTGGAATACAAGCTCCGCAACCGTTGCATTTTTCCTGATCTATTTCAATGATTTTCCGTTTCATTTCGCATTTCCTTCACCGATGATTCCATTGACAACGCATGTTTTGGGCAACGTTCTACGCAGCGTCGGCAGTGCATGCAGTCGGGATTGCGGAACAATCCGTCAATTGCGTCGCCAGGCGGAAAGAACCCGAAGGGGCACGCCTTGGCGCATAGTCCGCATTTTACACAGATGTCGGCGACACGAATGCCGCTCTTCAACGGCCAGATCGTTTTGTATATCTTCCCCATCGGGCAGACGGAACACCAGAAGTAGCGGTTGAAGACCAGCCATCCGATGAGGCCGACTGTTGTCGTAATGGCGACCATGATGTACAGCAGCATTCCCCAGGCACGGAGCGATGTTGGGCGAAGCCATAGGGCCAGACCTGCGAACATCACCACCATCACCGCGATGGACGTCTTGCGCGCCAGAAGACCGGCGGGAACTTTGCGACCGGTGTCCGGCAGCAGCGAATAGAACGCGCCTCGGGGACAGAAGTTGCCGCAACCGTGCCGCCCTCCATGCCGCAGCGCACCAATCAGCCCCACGGCCACGTTGAGCAAGAGGCAATAGGCAAGACACGGATACCGCCAGCCCAGTGCCAGCACCGCCACGAACAGCAGCGCCTCAATGGCGCGTTTTACGGATGAATAGCGATATTTCACTGCATATCCCTGTATTTAGCCGATCAGCAGCTTGATGTCGTCATCGACCGTGCCGATGCCAGCGATGCCGAAACTTTCCACCAGCACCTTCGCAACATTCGGCGAAAGGAAGGCTGGGAGCGTCGGGCCGAGGTGGATGTTCTTCACGCCGAGATAAAGGAGCGCCAGCAGGACGATGACCGCCTTCTGCTCATACCATGCGATATTGAACGCGAGAGGCAGCTTGTTGATATCGTCAAGTCCGAAGACCTCCTTGAGCTTCAGCGCGATGAGCGCCAGCGAGTAGGAGTCGTTGCACTGCCCCGCGTCGAGGACGCGCGGGATGCCTCCGATGTCGCCGAGTGGCAATTTGTTGTATTTGTATTTGGCGCAACCGGCCGTCAGGATGACCACGTCCTTCGGAAGCTTCGAGGCGAATTCCGCATAGTATTCGCGGCTTTTCATGCGTCCGTCGCAGCCCGCCATGACCACGAACTTGCGGATGGCTCCCGATTTGACAGCGGCGACCACCTTGTCCGCAAAGGCGAATACCTGTTCGTGCGCGAAACCGCCGACGATCTTCCCCGTCTCCAATTCTTCGGGCGGAGGACACGTCTTCGCCTGAGCGATGATGCCGGAAAAATCCTTGACTTCGCCGTATGCTCCGGGAATGTGGCGGCAGTCGGGGACGCCGACCGTGCCGGTGGTCCACAGGCGTCCTTTGTAACTTTCCGCAGGCGGTACGACGCAGTTGGTGGTCATCAGGATCGGCCCGTGGAATTTCTCGAACTCATCCTTCTGCTTCCACCAGGCGTTCCCGTAGTTTCCCGCGAAATGCGGATATTTCTTGAAGGCCGGGTAGTAGTGGGCAGGAAGCATCTCGGAGTGGGTATAGATGTCGATGCCCTGGTCCGCGGACTGCTCCAGAAGCATCTCCAGATCGCGCAGGTCGTGTCCGGAAATGAGGATCCCCGGACGGTTGCGGACACCGAGTTCGACTTCGGTGATTTCAGGATTGCCGTAGGCGGAAGTGTTCGCCTTGTCCAGGAGGGCCATCCCCTGTACGCCATACTTGCCCGTATCCAGCGCAAGCGCGGTCAGCGCTGCCGCGTCCAGCGAATTATCCAGCGTCTTTGCCAAGGCGGACTGGATGAAGGCATCGATGGCCTCATCGTCCTGAAGGAGCGCGTTCGCATGCTTGAGATAGGCGGCAAGTCCTTTCAGCCCATAGATGATGAGTTCACGCAGACTTCGGATGTCCTCGTCCTTCGTCGCCTGTACGCCCACCTCCGCCGCCTTGGCGTCGAATTCATTTCTGCATCCCGACCACCGGGCGGCTTCCGGCAGATCGGATGCGTTGCCGAGTTGCGACAACAGTTCCGATTTCACCTTCAGCGTCTCCTCAACGGCACGGATGATCGCTTCCCGGTCGAAATTGGCGTTGGTGATCGTGACGAAGAGATTTTGGG
>Ga0310786_10000915_pt1 | contig 46910 bp, 37 predicted proteins | sample AusTroGonzalo_MG_FD_203881 | JGI IMG/M metagenome (GOLD analysis project Ga0310786, IMG submission 203881) | Bovine rumen microbial communities from tropical cattle in Woodstock, Queensland, Australia - Gonzalo_03 (v2) (version 2) | ecosystem: Host-associated > Mammals > Digestive system >...
GTTGTTGATAACGGGAAAATACCTATTTTTGCAGCCGCAATTCACAGCCGAGGAGAGGTGGGTGAGTGGCTGAAACCAACAGTTTGCTAAACTGTCGTACTCCGCAAGGGGTACCGGGGGTTCGAATCCCCCCTTCTCCGCCAAAGAAAAGACGATGCGCAAAACATCGTCTTTCTTTTCGGGGTATGGCGCAGTCCGGCTAGCGCACCTGCTTTGGGAGCAGGGGGTCGAAGGTTCGAATCCTTTTGCCCCGACTTAAAAATCAAGGAGTTACGAAAATAGTAGCTCCTATTTTTTTGCCAGCTTTGAACAATCCCATGAGAAAATTTTTCCACTACCGCCCGAAACTTCGCACTATTTTCTATTTTTGCGCAAATTTACATTTCATGAAAAAACTTTTTCTCCTTGTTCTATTGGTTCTCTCCGTTTTAGGGAAAACCACGGCGCAAAAAGCCATAGAAGTCGATAAAACACAAGCCTTACAAATTGCAAAGGCATTCGTCAACAGCGAAACAAAGTTCCAAAACGCTGAACTGCAATTGGTTTCGGACTCAGACTTATTCATCTACAACATTGGCAACCAAGGCTTTGTCATCATTTCAAATAACACCGTCTTGCCGCCCGTCTTGGGTTGGTCAGACCAAGGCACCTTCCCCAATATAGACGAAGCGCCCGAGAACTTCCGCTCATGGATTGAACATTATGGCAGAATGATTGACTTCGCCGTCGCCAATGGGCTCACTCCCGAAGCCGACATCCAACGCCAATGGGACGAGGCTGCACAAGGCGTTTTTGGCTCACGCAATGTTCAAACGGTGGAGCCTTTAGTCAGCACACACTGGAACCAAGACTGCTATTACAATGAATACTGTCCCGATGCCCCCGGATACGGCTGGGGCGGCTGGGGTGGCGGTCCCTGCGGACATGCCTATGCCGGTTGCGTAGCTTGCGCCATGGCTCAAGTGATGAAATACTGGGACTATCCCGTAACGGGCTTTGGGTCACACAGTTACACCCATAGCGAATACGGTGAGCAGAGTGCCAACTTCGCCGCCACCACTTACAATTGGAGTCAAATGTCCAACGAAATCTGGAACCATAACGACGCCGTAGCCACTTTGATGTACCATTGTGGCGTAAGCGTCAACATGAACTACGGTCCCGATGGCAGCGGTGCCTATTCCGCCGACGTGGAGACCGCCATGCGTTCCTATTTCGGCTACTGCGGAGCCAAATATCGCCAAAAGAGCAGTTATCAGGAAGAGGCCTGGATTGCCATGCTGAAAGCCGAACTCGACCTCGCCCACCCCATTTATTACTCCGGAAGTAGTGGCAACAGCGGTCACGCCTTCGTTTGCGACGGCTACGACAATAACGACCGCATGCACTTCAACTTCGGCTGGAGCGGCAGCGGCGACGGCTTTTACACCGTCAACGACGTGAACGGCTTCAACGAAGGCCAAGCCGTGGTGACCAACATCTACCCTATCAGCATCCAAGCCGACGACAACAGCATTATCTACGTCAGCGAAGACGGCACTGGCGACGGCTCCTCGTGGGCCAACGCCACCAACAAGCTCCAGTTCGCCTCTTCCCTTTCGAGCGGCGGCGGTACTAGAGTTTGGGTAAAAGCTGGAACCTATTACGGCGATACCACCGACCAGGAAGGCGCATTCTCCATCTCACCATACAACCGCGTATATGGCGGCTTTGAAGGTTACGAAGGCCCCGACTACGACCTATCGCTGCGCGACTTCGAAAAGTGTCCCACCATCCTTGACGGCCAGGGCGCAAGGCGTGTGCTGTTGCAAGACCAAGCCTTCACCACAGCTTCGCTCGCCATCTGGGACGGTTTCGTCATCCAAAACGGCGCCATCGGCAGCGGTGCGGGAGCCTATCTGAACAACTACGTGACCCTCAACAATTGCATTATCAAGAACAACACGGGCACCATGTATGGCGGCGGTGTTTACATCAACTCGACGGGCGGCACTGCACATGTCACCTTAAACAACTGCCGCATCGTGGACAACAGTGCATCGATGGGTGGCGGCTTGTGCGACCGTATTGGAGCCACCTACATCAACTGCCGCATCAGCAACAACGCCGCCACCACCAAGGGCGGCGGCATATACCTTTACAACAACACCGAACCCGTCTTCAAAAACTGTGTCATCAGCAACAACGCTGCCAAGAGCGCTGGAGGCATGTACGCCAGAGGCAAATTCACAGCTTACAACTGCGACTTCGTGATGAACCTCGCTACCGAGAGCATCGGCGGCATCTACCACGAGGAGCGGCACAACAAATACTACAACTGCATCCTGTGGGGCAATGTGGCCGACGGTCAGCCGAGCCAAGTGGACGGATTAAGCGACTACGAATATTGCGCCGTGCAAGGTGGCGTAGATGGCATCGAAATCATCGACCTACCTGCCGAGAACAGCGGTCAAGAGCCTGGCGTCTTTGTCCGCTTCAACCATCCCGCACAAGGTGCAGGAGCCGATTACCACAATGAGGACTGGAGTTTGAAATCAAGGAGCATCTGCCTCAACGCGGGCAAACCCAACACCACGGGCTTGGGCAGCACCGACATCGCAGGCAATCCGCGCATTCAAAAAGGTTGCGTGGAGATTGGTGCCTACGAGAGTTGCGCCTCACTCACTTTGATTGAGGACGCGCTTTTTGAAAGCGACTTCCCCTACTGGTTCTTTGACAGACCATTGACCGAGCCTGGCTACTATACTTATGTCCTTGATGGCCCTGACTGCGACAGCGTCATCGGTTTGACTCTTGATGTTTTGGTTGGCACAAACGAACAAACCGAGAACACATTACAAGTTTGGCCCAACCCAACGAAAGGACTTTTGTACATCGAAGCCGATAATATTAATAAGGTGGAAATCTACAACCTTTTGGGACAAATTGTTTTGAGTGCAGAAAAGGTCGAAACCATGGATTTGAGCAGTCTTGAGAAAGGAGTTTATTTCATGAGAATCAGCGACGAGAGCGGACCGAAAGGCATTACCAAAATCATAAAGGAATAACTATGGCAAAAGCATATTTCTCAGCAGGTTGCTTTTGGGGCGTGGAGTATTACTTCAAGCGACTCAAAGGCGTGACAAAGACAACCGTCGGCTTCATGGGCGGCGAACTTGAGAACCCGAGTTACAAACAAGTCAAGACGGGCTTGACAGGGCATTTGGAAACCATCGAAGTGGAATACGACCCCGAAACGGTTTCATACGAGGCTTTAGTACGCTATTTCTTTGAAATCCACGACTTTGAACAAGCCGACGGACAAGGAGTCGACATCGGGACACAATATCTTTCCGCCATTTGGTTTAACAACACCGAAGAACGCGACACGGCCATAAAAGTCTTCGGCGAGTTGATGCAAATGGGCTATCATCCCGCTACGCAGATTCGACAAGCCATGATTTTCTATCCTGCTGAGGATTACCACCAAGATTACCTTGACCAGCGTGGGGAGACGCCAGAGTGCCATGTTTGGCGGAAGGTGTTCTAAAAAACACATTTTTCTTTTCACCATAAAGAAATAATTCTTTACCTTTGCGCATCTATTCAACCAAACAATAATCAATTATGGCAAAAAACATCGAAGAAATCAAAGCCGCATTGGCCTCTTACGGTATCACTGGCGTAAAGGACGTTTATTATAACCCGAGCTACGAGCAGCTATTCAAGGACGAGATGAACCCCGCCCTGACTGGCTACGACAAAGGCGTTTTGACTGAACTCAACGCCGTCAACGTGATGACGGGTATCTACACCGGCCGCTCGCCCAAGGACAAGTACATCGTCATGGACAAGAACTCGAAGGACACCGTGTGGTGGACCACCGAGGGCTACAAGAACGACAACCACCCGATGAGCGAAGAGGTGTGGGCTCAGGTGAAAGACCTCGCTAAGAAACAACTCTCCGGCAAGAACCTCTATGTGGTTGATGCTTTCTGCGGCGCCAACAAGGACACCCGCATGGCCGTCCGCTTCATCATGGAAGTGGCATGGCAGGCCCACTTCGTGCTGAACATGTTCATCAAACCCACGGCTGAGGAACTGGCTGAATTTAAGCCCAACTTCACTGTTTACACCGCCTCGAAAGCCAAGGTCGACAACTACAAGGAACTTGGTCTGAACAGCGACACCTGCGTGGCCTTCAACGTCAGCAGCCGCGAGCAGGTGATTCTGAACACCTGGTACGGTGGCGAGATGAAGAAAGGCATGTTCTCGATGATGAACTACTACCTGCCGCTGCAAGGCATCGCCGCCATGCACTGCTCCGCCAACACCGACATGAAGGGTGAGAACACCGCCATCTTCTTCGGCTTGAGCGGCACGGGTAAGACCACCCTTTCGACCGACCCGAAGCGTCTGCTCATCGGCGACGACGAACACGGCTGGGACGATGAAGGCGTGTTCAACTTCGAAGGCGGCTGCTATGCCAAGGTCATCAACCTCGACAAGGAGAGCGAGCCCGACATCTACAATGCCATCAAGCGCGACGCCCTGTTGGAGAATGTCACCGTCGATGCCAACGGCAAGATCGACTTCAAGGACAAGAGCGTGACCGAGAACACCCGCGTCTCCTACCCCATCGAGCACATCGAGAAGATCGTGAAGAACGTGCGTCCCATCTCGGCTGGTCCTGCCGCCAAGAACGTCATCTTCCTCAGCGCCGACGCTTTCGGCGTGCTGCCTCCTGTCAGCATCCTGACACCCGAGCAGTGCAAGTACTACTTCCTGAGCGGTTTCACCGCCAAGTTGGCCGGCACCGAGCGCGGCATCACCGAGCCCACCCCGACCTTCAGCGCCTGCTTTGGTCAAGCCTTCCTTGAGCTCCACCCGACCAAATATGCCGAGGAGTTAGTGAAGCGCATGGAAAAGAGCAATGCCAAGGCTTATCTTGTCAACACGGGCTGGAATGGCACAGGCAAGCGTATCTCCATTAAGGACACGCGCGGCATCATCGACGCCATCCTTGACGGCAGCATCGAAAAGGCCCCAACCAAGATGATCCCGTACTTCAACTTCGAGGTGCCGACCGCATTGCCTGGTGTCGACCCGAACATCCTCGACCCGCGTGACACCTACGCCGACAAGAACGCTTGGGAAGAGAAAGCCAAAGACCTCTCCGGACGCTTCATCAAGAACTTCGAGAAGTTCACGACGAATGCTGCGGGCAAGGCGCTTGTTGCTGCTGGACCGAAACTGTAAATGGAACAATCTTTGTAGAGACGGTGCAAACACCGTCTCTATTTTTTTAATCAATAAAACCTATAACAATGAAAAACACGAAAAGACACATCGCACCTTTGCTGCTGGTCTTCGTCGGACTGGCAACGCTCTCCTTCACTTTGGCTACGGGCACAACCTTGAGACTCCAACCCAAACAAGGTCACAACTACACCATTACCTCAAAAGTGAACGCCATGACGATGATCGAAGTGCAAGGTCAAACCATGAACATGTCGCAATCCTTTGAGATTGGGCAATCGGCTATTGCAAAGGAAGTTACCAAAGAACAAAGCAACTTCGAGACGCAAATCGAAACCATCAAGATGACCATGTCGCAAATGGGCATGAAGCTCGAATACGACTCGGAACATCCCGAAAAGACCAGCCCCATGCTGGCGGGTCAAACCAGCGAATTTGAGAAGAACCTCAAGAAGCCCGTCACCGTCACTTACGACGCCTTGGGCAAAATCGTTGGCGACGACACCGATCTGAATATGAACCAGCTGTCCAACATCATCATCGAACTCCCCGAAAACGAGCTTACCGTGGGCAGCAAGTGGAATTCCAAGAAATCACAGTCCGTCAGCAACACCGATTTCGAAGTGAACATGGAGTACACCGTCACCGCCATCTCTAAGAAGAGCGTCGATGTCAGCTTCACCGGAGGTGCCGAGTCCAAAGACATCACTGGCACTTACAACGGCACGGCTTCCATCGACCCGCAAACGGGCATCATTATGAGCAGCACGACGAAGTCCAATGTCTCGATGACCGTCAACGAGCAAGGCATGAGCATGCCCATCACCGTGGTCAGCACCTCAACGGTTGAAGTGAAGTAATCCAACCCTACTCACCATGAAACGGATTATCTTCCTGTTCGCTTTGGCCTTATCGGTTTTCGCTGCCAATGCCCAAAACGTCAAGCCGCAACCCCTTACACAAGAGGAGTTTGAGTCGCTCTGCCCCACCCCACCCATGGGCTGGAACAGCTGGAACAAGTTCGGCTGCAACGTCAGTGAACAACTGCTGATGGAAGCCGCCGACGCCATGGTGGCATCGGGCATGAAAGACGCGGGCTACCAGTACATCGTCGTGGACGACTGCTGGCAAATCGACCGCGATGCGGACGGCAACATCGTCTGCGACCCTGAGCGTTTCCCGCACGGCATGAAGTACGTCGCCGACTACATCCACTCCAAAGGCTTGAAGTTCGGCCTCTACTCCTGCGTTGGCACCCACACCTGCGCTGGCCGTCCTGGCAGCATGGGACATGAGTACCAAGACGCACTCTACTATGCCCGCAACGGCGTGGATTACCTGAAATATGACTTCTGCAACAACCGCAACACCAACTCCAAGACAGCCTACACCATCATGCGCGAGGCTTTGAAGGAGGCTGGTCGACCCATCGTGTTCAGCATCTGCGAATGGGGCAGCACCCAGCCATGGGAATGGGCAAAAGGCATTGGTCACTTGTGGAGAGCCACAGGCGACATCATCAACACCTGGGACGGACGTGAAGACTGGGGCGGTCACGGCATGGTGAACATCATCGACTTAGTGCAAGACCTCTACCCCTACAACGGTCCGGGCCACTGGAACGACCCCGACATGCTTGAAGTCGGCAACGGCGGCATGACAACCATCGAAGACCAAAGCCACTTCTCCATGTGGTGCATGTTAGCTGCTCCCTTGATGGCAGGCAACGACCTTTGCAACATGAGCGACGACACCAAACGCATCCTCACCAACAAGGACGTCATCGCCATCGACCAAGACCCGTTGGGCATCCAAGCACATCTTTCCGTCGCCATGGGTGACAGGCAGATTTGGGTAAAGCAGTTGGACAACAACGAATGGGCCGTGTGTTTCTTCAACCGTGGCGACGATGAATGGAACCTTAATTTCAATTGGAGCGACATCCCCGAGTTGCGCGCCGCTGGTGGCAACTACAGCGTCTACGACCTCTGGCAGCACAAGACCATCGCCAAATCAACAGTGAAGAATGTGGTTTCCAACATCCCCTCACACGGTGTTCTGATGGTACGACTGACCCCTGTCAAGTAAACACCGGAATCTTATCCAACAACAAAGCCCGCTGAATTGCTTCGGCGGGCTTTACTATTCTAGTTGTCAAGCCAATCAGTTCAGCATGACCGGCATGAGCAACATCAGCAGGTCTTCGGCTTCGTTTTCGTTATCGACAGGAGTAATGATGCCTGCGCGGTTAGGAGCCGACATGTCAATCTTCACCGTCTCGGAGTCGAAGTTGCCCAGCATCTCTTGCAGGAAGCGCGAGTTGAAACCGATTTCCATATCGTCGCCTTCATAGCTGCACGACAGGCGTTCCTTGGCCTCGTTGTAGAAGTCAATGTCCTCGGCGGTCAAGGTAAGTTCCTGTCCCGCAATGCGGAAACGCACTTGGTGGGTCGCCTTGCTGGAGAAGACAGCAACACGGCGGATAGCGGAGAGGAAGGTCTGACGATCGATAGTCAGATGGTTTGGGTTCTGCTTCGGGATGACTGCGTCATAGTTGGGATAACGGCCTTCGATGAGGCGGCATATCAGCTGATAGTCACCGAAGACAAATGAAGCGTTAGTCTTGTTAAACTCGATGCGCACCGGCTCATCAGCGAGGGTGGCCAAAATGCTCTTCAGCTGGTTGATGGGTTTCTTCGGCATGATGAACGAAGCCACCACGTCCGACTTCACATCCATCCTTCTGTAGCGCACCAACTTGTGAGCATCGGTGGCAACGAAAGTGAGGAAGTTCTCCGTCATCTCCATCAACACACCCGACATGATGGGACGAATCTCGTCCATACCCGTGGCGAAAACGGTCTTCTCGAAGCCACGCGCCAGCACATCGGCAGGAATTTCCCAAACCGAAGTCTCGTTCATCACGGGCAACTGCGGGAACTCATCGCTCTTGTGACCAGCGAGTTTGTAGCGGCCTTCGCCGGCAATCAGCTCGACAGCAAGCGTATTGTTATCGACCGACACCGTAATCGGCACATCGGGGAAATTCTTCATGATTTCGAGGAGCAGGCGGGCCGGAATGGTCACTTCGCCCGTGCCTTCCACCCTGTCTGGAACGAGGCTGACCGTCATCGTCACATCAAGGTCCGAAGAGGTGATTTTCAGTTGGTTCTCGTCTAAATGGAACAGGAAATCGTCCAAGATGGGCAAGGTGTTTTTCGAGCCAATGACGCCGCTCAAGGCTTGCAGGCTCTTCAACAGTTTGAGGCTTGATACTATGAATTTCATCGCTATACTAATTTTATTTCATTCCAAATTTGAGGTTTCAAAATTACGAATAATTGCGACACGGCGGCATTTTTATCGAAAAAAAAGTGAATTTTCAGAAACCAACGTTGACGATGCCCGCATATTTCAGGCGGTTGAGGAAGTCCAGCATCGACTCGTAAGGCACCGCGACATATTGGAATTGCTGACCGTTTTTGTTGGTGCGGGTACGGGCTTTCTCCTTCGTTTCAGCAAGGCGTTGGTTGATGTCGCCAAAAGTGCAATGCACTTGGAACTGTCCGTCGCCGCTGTTGTAGTTGATGTAGGTCTGGAACATGTCGTTTTGGAAATAATAGGTGATATTACCCAAACGGCGGTCGAACACCACGCAGCCGTTGACATATTTGTTCACGATGTGGCTGCCAAAGTTGCCCAAGCCGATTTTCCCAACCGAAACGAAAGCATGGAGATTGTCGTTCCACACCATCTTCAAGTCAGGGATAACGATGGTATTGCAGTAAAAATCAGAAGATTGCATCTGCGGATAGCCGCCCGAAAGTTCCATATTCATACGCATCTCCTCGGTCTTTTCCTCGGAGTTCTCGGAGCGGTAATAAGCTAAATAGTTGGTCTGCGTCAAGTCGATGGACATGCCTACCGCGTTCGCAAAAACTTCGGCCATAGCTTCCATCGCCTTGTCATCGAACACAGGCGCATTGAACACGTTGAGGCCCTGCAAAGTGAGGCTATCATTGGGATATTGCACATAGTCACCATGAACGATAAACTTGGCCAAAGGCGTTTCAAAGCCTAGGTCTGTCGTGCCATGGCCTTTAATGACGCCCCGTGAATTGAGGTCGAGGTAAGTATCATATTGTGTTGTATCGGTCACCACGAAACGCAGGCTGTCGGAATCGAACCACAGCCAGCCGTTGGAGGGCGAGGCCTCATCAGTGTCGGCCCTACCCTCACGCGGTGTGAGGAAAGCGCCAAAATAGCCGCCGTCAATGGCCAACTCATAATACAAACCATTGCACATTTCGGGTTCTTTTTCGCGCATGGCATTAATATTAATAGGTACGCGGATGTCCTGCGGATTGATGGTGGTCGCCGAGGGGAACCAATGACCCAAAGAAGCGATTTCGACAGGCTCGTCCTTCGGAATCACATCCACAACTTGATTCGCTTCAGAAGCCAGACCCAAAGTATCAGGCTGCGGTTCAGGCGCAATGTACGGCTCCTCAAAATAGGAATCCCCGAAGCCTAACAAAGCGAAATGCCCGTCATAATAGCCATGCTGCTCTTGGGCGTCCAAGGTCAGGTTGCCTTGGAAACCAAATTGCGTGCTCAACTTAAACTCATCTGCATCAGAGATTTGCGCATAGCCATGCGTCACACCGTCCACAGGCATAATGGTATCGAAACGAACTGGCGTGTTTTGTCCATTCGGGTTGGTATAGTCCCAAACGCCATGCGCCAAATAGTCCTTTCGGCTGCGGATATTGACGGTGGCATCTTTATATAGATGGTATCTATTCAACGTGTCAGCCAGCAGCTCGCCATTAATGGGCTCCAGTTTCGACTCAGCATCAATGTCCACATCATGGCTGTATGGGAACACGGCGGCATCGGCCACGCGGATGATTTTCACGTCGTGGGCATGGATCACATAATTGGTCATGTCGTATTCTGCGTTCATGCTGTAGAACTGCAACGAATCGTGCTCGGGCACCAGCGAGATGAACTTGGAAGCGTCGCTGTGGATGGCCAACAATTCATCGTGCGTGGTAGCCGAGGCATATTCTCTGAAGCTTTCCTCGGGGTTGTAAAGGTGCAGGTTATTGGTCGCCATGTCCCATTCGGCCTCCTTCAACGAACAGATGAACTGGTTCATTGGGAAGTCAAGGTTACTGGTCAAGTCAAGATAGTCGTATTTCACCTTCTCGGCGTCAAAGTTCACGTTAGCACGGTAGTTAGTCGCAGAGAATGCCACATTCGAGGTGTCGGCGGAATACAGCAGGAAGTTGGCGGAATCGGCCACAAAAGTCCTTGAATCAAAGGCGAAATGGTCGGAGTCGAACTCGGTGAGGCCAAACTTCAGTTGACCGTCGGCAGAATAGCCTTCGGGCGAAAGCGTGGTCTTACCAGAGAAGTAGGTGTCGCCATACATGCAAATCGGGTTGTCGATGGTCTCGGTGGTCAGTTCGGGCTTGCGTACATCCCATTTCAGTCGCAACGCGTCGGCGTTGGCCATCGGGAACATCGTGCCGTCACTCCTGGGTACCATCTTGAACTGGTTGGTAATTGCTGTGACCGAATCAAGATAGAGCATAAATACATCCGATTTGAATGTAGCAGTCTGATAATCAAGCTGTCCGTTGCCATAGAAACCACTCGAAGAGAGATGTACTTCCTTGTGTAGTCGGCCTAAATCGTCGTACATCGGATAGGAATCGGTCTCGCTTTTCCCAATCTGATGGTCGAAGCCAAGGCTGTAGTCGTCCACAACCACCAACGGCTCTACGATGTTGGGCAAAATGCCAGCCGAAACCAACTCACCTTCAAAGCGTACCTTCTTCATTGACAAATCGTTAAGACTATCCACCACAAAAGGATACAGGCTGTAATAGAACTTGCCGACAAGGTCATCGGAGGTCATCACCGAGTCGACGCTGCCTGGATGGAACACGCCGCCGTTGATGCGCCTGTAGAACTTGAAGCCCTCGGCATCGCTATGGAAAATAGGATATTGCGGCGTTTCGTAACGGCTCGACTTATTGTCGCCTTGGTCGATTTCAAGTCTTCCTTTCAAGCGTTCCAAAGTGCCGTCAATGGGGACGATGTGTGTGCCGTCTTTGGCATAGAAACGCAGCGAGTCGACCTTGGCCATGTTGATGGTGAAATCGTCGTAATTGAACTCGCTATCCTTGGTAAAGAACTCAAACATACCCGCGAGAATACCGCCAGAAAAGCTGAAATCACGGTCTTTTTTCAAGGTGATACGACCATTGTCGGGAACAATAACCACACGCTTGCGGTCGCTCAACGAGATAGCCGATCCGTCCACGCCATCAATCTGGCTGGTAATGCCATACACGAGCAAATCGTTGGTATTCAAGTCTAAACGAGCATTGGGTTGGCGACCATTGGTCACAGTGTGGAAGGTAATCACGTCGAAATCAATGTTGTCGCGCGACGACTCAACCACCTCGTAGAAACGCGGCAGTACCAAGGCCGTTTTGGTGTCGGCATAGTAATCCACATAGCCCTTCGACTGCAAACGCAACAGCATGGAAATCACTTGCTCGATGGGAAAATGGAGGTACGCTGCAAAATCAGCCACATAAAACAGGTTCGGATTGTCGCCGTAGTTACTCTTCAGGAACTTCTCAAGTCGAATCATGGGGTGCGTACCGTCAAGGCCGCGTAACATCTCGAAATCCTCATTGCGGAAGTAACTGATACTATACAAATCGCCCTCACTTCTCGGGTTAACGCCTTCCATCCGCCTGAAATCCATGACGTTACCATCAATATTCCAATACATAGCCTCCAAAAAGATGTCCATGCCATGAAACTGGTCGTGGAAAGGCGCAGCGGCATAGCCGTGGTCCTGCTCGGCACGGTAGAGCATCATCGTGCGGGTCTGGTTGTTGTAGCGGAAGCCCAAGTCGTTATGATAGATGGAGTCGGTCGCAGCATCCATCTGTGTCGTGTCCGTCAGGAAGACGCGGAGCGAAACATGATCGGAAACCAACAACTCTTCCATTGACATCACAAAACGTTTGGCTTCAACGCGAACCACCTCATGACGGTTCTGATAGAACTTGAACACTGCCTTGTTATCCACGCCGCCAAACACATCCACCTGGTTGCCCATCATGCCTATACCACCCTCAAAATCAACGTTTTTCAAGATATTAGGAATCACATAATCCGAACGATACGACTTCACACGGGGGAACATCGTCTTTTCATTGGGAGCGTTCACCAAAACCTTGTCTTCGTAACGGCCCAAAATGGCTTCCTGGAAATACTGCTTTTCATAGAAAATGACCGAGTCGATGGCATACTCCGAGCGACTCAAATCCAAATTATAATGTTGAGGCAGCGTAACATAAACCTTTTCGGGCGAGATACCAAACCTCGACCAGTCGGCATTACCGCCACTACCCTCCCAACGATTGTCGTCCAGGAAATAATTGCCTTGTGTCTGCTTGATGACCGATTCATCCTTCTGTGAAGACAAGGCCAAAACGCCGTTTGCCGTCAGGCGAAACTCGTCCTTCGATGGAAATCCTATCTTAGCATCACGCAACGTCCATTTTGAATTTCCCTTGGCCGAAAGCGTTTTCTCCACGAAAATGGCCCGACACGAAGCCAGGTATTTCTCCATGCCATTCATCGACTTCTGCGCCCTTGAATCAGTGTAAGTCAACCAGTTGGAAACATCTTGATGCGACAATCCGCTGGCCGGCACACGCAGCACCAACTCCGTGAAATTGAAAATATTGGCGTAGGCTCGCGCCGCGCTTTTGGCGTGAAACAACTCACAGAGCCGAATCACGGTGGCCGCATCCTGACTGCCATAATAGGTGTTCCATACTTCGTTGAGGCTCTGCATCATAGCGGCAGCCTCATCGCGGTCTTGTTTCGAGGTCGAAGTGTTCAGATAAGCCGCCAACTCATCGAAAAACGTGGCTTTGTCCGTTGAGAAAAACGCCTGTGCTCTGACCGTAGCCGAGCCCAACAGGAAAAGCAAGATGGCAAGGAGTAACCCTTTCTTCATATCATCAAAATATTATGATTCAGTTATTTACAAAATTCAGCAGCCACCCAGTTGTTGCGGCTCAAGTGGCGGCAATAGCGCAAGCCCAGTCGCTCAGCTTCTGCCTTGATGCTCTGCAAATCCTCGGTGTAGAAACCACTAAAAAAGATGTGCGCACCAGGACGCATAGCGTCAACATAACAATGCATATCGCGCAAAAGGATGTTGCGGTTGATGTTGGCCAACACCACATCGAAACTGCCTTGGATTGCCGAAGCGTCGCCGAGAACGATTTCAATGTCGGAAATGCCGTTCAAAGCAACATTGGTGAAGGCATTGCGGTAGGCCCATTCGTCGTTGTCAATGGCGACAGTTTTTGCCGCACCCAACTTCTTGGCGAGGATAGCCAGCACCGCTGTACCGCTGCCCATGTCAAGGACGTCCTTCCCTTGGAAGTCAGTTTCCAGCATCAAAGAGATAATTTGGGCGGTCGTTTCGTGATTGGCCGTACCAAACGACATCTTCGGCTCAATGACCAAGTCAAACTCAAAACTCGGGTCTGGCTCATGGAACGGTGCTCTCACGCGACACCGCTCATTGACGACTACAGGCTGATAGGAAGCCTCCCAAAGTTCGTTCCAGTCCTTGTCGGGCATCTCCTCCACTTTCAGCAGCTGGATGTCTGAAAAAGAAGGTTCGTTCAAAAGGTTTCCAACAGCGGCATCGTCACGGCTATCCTCTGAACAATAGGCTTTTAGACCCATCGCATCATCCATAAAGGAGTCGAAACCGAGTTCGGCCAACATCGTAATCAACATGTCGTGTTGGATGTCCGAACTCGGTGCCGTAAAGGTATATTCGAAAGTTTTCATTCCTCTCCGATGTGTGAGGCCTGGTTGCAGATGGAGACAAAGTCGTCCGCCTTCAGCGAAGCGCCACCAATGAGACCGCCGTCCACGTCGGGTTGTGAAAACAGTTCTGTGGCGTTCTTGGCGTTGCAGCTGCCGCCGTAGAGGATGCGGATGTCGTCAGCCGTGGCCTCGTCGTAATGCTCCTTAATCAGCGAACGGATGTAGGCATGCATCTCCTGTGCCTGCTCGGGCGTGGCGGTCTTACCCGTACCAATAGCCCAAACGGGTTCGTAGGCGATGATGGTGTCGTAAATGGCATCACCATCCAGGTGGAACAAGCCCTTTTCCAGTTGCTCTTTGACCACCTCGAAATGACGACCTGCTTCGCGCTCTTCCAGCACCTCACCGACGCAATAAATCGGCGACATATTGTTCTCAATCAGGCGGTTGATCTTCTCGGCAAGGATTTCATTGGTCTCGCCGAAGTATTTCCTTCTTTCGCTGTGACCCACAATACAATAGTCCACATCGATGGATTTCAACATCTTGGCCGACACCTCGCCCGTGTAAGCACCCTTGTCGTAGGCGCTGCAATTCTGTGCGCCCACGTTGAAACGCTGCTCGTCGAACTCATAGTCTGTCAGCATTTCTAAATAAGGGTACGGCGGGCAGATGATGACTTCGCAATTCATCTCGTCCTGTTCGTCCAAGCGGTCAAGGATATTGTCGACCAATTCTTCGGCCTCATCAAAAGTGAGGTTCATTTTCCAGTTTCCTGCTACGATTTTGCTTCTCATGGTATTTCGATTTTAGATTAAGATTCAAAATTAAGGCACAAAGATATAAAAAAGTTAGAAAACCACTTTGCAGCGGCAAACCTCGACCTCTTTGCCCGTTGATTGCTCCATCTTCACCAAACGCACACAATACTCATTTTCAGCGGTTTGCTCGCGATAGAAACTCAACTTGTCTCCCTCATGTGCCTCCGCAACGTAGGCGATTTCGAAGCGTTTAAGTTGATGTTCGCGATACCAAGCGATGTCCCACAAGTCCAGTACATGCTCAATGTATTTGATGGAATTGACATGTCCGTTGATGTCGATGTCGTTATAGTTGATGTCGATAGCACGCACAAAATCAGCATTTTCGCTCATCTTCACACGGCCGCCTTTTTCAATGGGACAAGGCTTGTCGTCCACAATCCAGTTGTTGATGGCACCATTGTCAATCTTCAGAATATCAGTAGGTTGTCGCGTTTCCGTGTCAATCATGGCCCAAATGGAACGTCCGTAGCCGTAAACACGACCATTGCCATCAGAAACGCAGAAATTACGGCTGGTGAAGAACTTCATCGCGCTTTCCACCCATGTTTTCACCGTGTAACGCTCATGTTGGCCAGGCATTTCCGTCATTTCAATAGCCAGCCGCGACAGCACCCAAGAGCGATTGATCGTCATCAGGTACTTCATCCCAAAGCCACGGTCGGTGGAATGGAAGTCCGCCGCGTTCAGCATCTGGTTGCCAAGATGTCCGAGAAACATCCGCCCCGAAAAGTCGCAGTGGAACGGCTCTGCCACAAACTCATATTTTCCGATTTTGTTCATTTCAGATTTCAAGATTTCAAATTTGGTTTCTCCTTCAACTTATCCTAACTCTTGGGTCGATGAACCCATAAATGATGTCCACGATGATGTTGACGATAATGAGCATGACTGCGATAAGCAGCACTGCACCCATGATGACGGGGAAGTCGTACTTGTCGAGCGCGTCGACCACTACCACGCCGATGCCTTTCCAGTCGAAGACATACTCCACGAAAACCGCGCCCGCCAACAACGAGGCAAACCAACCCGAAACCGCCGTCACCACGGGATTCAAGGCGTTGCGCAAAGCATGGATGCAGATGACTCGAAACGGTTTCAAGCCCTTGGCCCGCGCCGTGCGCACATAATCCATTGACATGACTTCCAATAAAGAGGTACGCGTCAGTTCGGTCACCACGGCCAAAGGCCTCATGCCCAAGGTCAAAGCAGGTAAGATAAGGTTGCGCAAGCTCAAGAACTCTCCCATGCCGTATTCATCCACAGTGTAAAGGCTGCCCGTCATGCCCAAGCCCGTGTATTGCTCCAACAAAAACCCAAAAATCCAAGCCATCAGAATGGCCGCGAAGAACGAAGGCAACGACATGCCTATTGTAGTGATAAATAGCGTCAACTTATTGAGGAACTTGGCGTTGAACACCGCTGTCAAGATACCGATAATCAAGCCCAAGACCATCGCAATGGAGATGGACACAAAGGCCAAAAGCAAGGTGTTCGGGAAGGCCTCGCCCAAGATGTCGGACACCTTGCGCTTGCTTTGGTACGACATGCGCAAATAAGGCGCTTTCAGCACGATAGCTGTCGTCCCAAGGGTCGCAATCTTGGCATAATGCCCGATTTTGTCGAGTTTTTGAGTGCCTTGCGAAACATCGTAAAACGAAATCGGAACAAGGTCGTTGAGGTAATCAACGTATTGTTTTCCAAGGCTTTGATTCAATCCTAATTCCTCGCGGATGGCATTCACAGATGCTTCATCAGCGCGTTGGCCGAGCATCATCTGGGCGGGGTCGCCAGGCAGGATGTTGAAGAGGAAAAACACCAGCGTCGCGACACCCCAAAGCACCGCGATACCGTATAACAACTTCCTGATGATGTACGAACCCATTATTCTTCAAACAACTTTTCCAGTTTCTTTCCTTGCGGGAAGTCGATGGCGCTCCATTTGTCCTTCACCAGACCCTTATCCAACCAAATCAACCCTGGATTAAAGCGCACTATCGTTTTGATTTCCAACTCGTCACCGTAATATGCTTCATAGATGAAATCATATTTCTCACGCAACTGATCCACCTCTTCTGGAGCGTTGTTGACTACCCAAACCACATAAAACCCATGCTGGTCGGCGGCCTCGGTGATGGCACGTGCTTTCTCCCATTCCTCCTCCGTGACCTTGGAGAGGTCGTGCGAGGTGAACATCAGGAGATTTTCGGTGGTCAGAATCATGTCAGTGACATCGTTGCCTTCCTCGTCCATGGCAGAAAAGCCGAGATAGTTGGCACCACCTTCCGTCCTCTGGTCGACAAACTCCCACTGCGACATCCATACCGAGTCGTTCCAAGGATAATTCGGCGAGAGGTACTCTTGCTTTTCTCCTGTCTCTTTATTTCTGTATGTCAAGTAGATACGTGTTTCTTCCGCTGGCTCAGCGTTCATCTGTTTGCCCACTTTCCAGTTCATGAAATCCACAACAGGCAGGTGGCGGTAATTATAGATTTCAAAGCCCAAGAACGCCAAAGCATAGACACAGCCGATGACGAACTGTCCGCGCCAAGTAAGACGATTTTTCAGTTGCTTGTTGTTCAATATCAGCGGGATAAGCACTGCATCAATGACCAAGTTCTTGTAGAACGTCTGCCAGTTGCTCATCTTCACTGCCGTACCGAAACAGCCACAATCGGGCACCAAGTCGTACACGGCATCAAACAAGGTCGTTGCAGTGAAAAACAGCATCAGCAAGGTGGCACCCAACACAGCAAGCCTCGGAAAGACATTGGTCATCAAACAAATGCCGACCAAGAACTCGGCCAAAATCATCAGCATGGCCAAAATCAGCGCGAGGTCGTTCAGCCAAGTGATGCCGTAGACGGCAAAATAGTCCAGCATCTTGTACTTCGTTCCCAAAGGATCTACGCCTTTGGTGAAGCTGCTGAAGATGAATAAAGCGCCGACCAACAGGCGACAGACGGTCAAGGCAGGCTTGTCATATCTCTTGTAAAATACAATAGGTATCAGCAAGTTAATCAACAGGACAGCAAGAAACCAAGGCGTAAAGTCTGGCAGGAAATAAATCCCCACCGCCGAGGCCAAGGCGATGCCGATGCTAATCCAAGCGAGGGCGGGATTCTTCTTCATCTCAAACCTCCTCACCCAACAAAATCAAGGCAAACACCGCGTAGTTGATCATGTCGTAATAGTTGGCGTCAAGACCCTCGCTGACAAGGGTTTTGCCATTATGGTCCTCTATGGACTTGGTGCGCAGCACCTTGCTCATAATCAGGTCAGTGATGGAACTGACGCGCATGTCGCGCCACGCCTCGTCGTAGTCGTGGTTCTTGCGTGTCATCAACTCGTAGGCCTCGTTGGTGACCTTGTCGAACAAAGCCGTAGCCTCTTCCGCAGTGAGGTCAGGCTGGTCGACTACGCCGAGCTGTAGTTGGATGATGCCCATTGTAGCATAATTGACGATGCCGATGAACTCCGGCTCAATACCTTCGTCCACCAGCCGCTCGTTGGTCATCTGCAAAGTCCTGATTCTCTTAACTTTGATAAAAATCTGATCCGTAATGGAAGATGGCCTCAAAATGCGCCAAGCCGGACCGTAGTCTTTCATCTTGTCGACAAACAGCTTGCGGCATTGCGCCAGCACTGCATGAAACTGGAATTTTGTGTCTTTCTTTTGCATAGTTCGATGTTTGGCTGCAAAGATAGTAAGAAATGGCTTGCAGGCGCCCCAAAACCATCGAATTAATTGAAATCTTCCCAAAACACCATCTCAAACATCTTACGGTACGCCTCAACCTTCTTATCAAATGCCAATGGATAAGCCCTTGAAGATGACGGCAATCTATACAAGGTTATACCTTCTCCAAGAGCAACTTGACTATTGGGCGAAGGAATCGTTTCAACCTTGAAATAAGCGCAAACTTCCGTAGTGGCCTTTTCGCCTGTCGTGGCAATGGCATGACATTGGGGCATTTGGGAAAGCAAAGCCCGAATGTCAGTATGCTCAACGATTTCCAAGAAAGCGTCGGAAGCATTGTCTTTCAAGCGTTTGACTGCTGTTGCAGTATCGAAGAAAGCGATGCCTTTGTCGTTGAGGAAAGCGACAATTTCATCCTTTTTGAAACACTTATGTTCCGTGTCAACGAAGTGGTTTCGGTCGCCGAACCAAATCTCGCCCTCAATGCGCCAGTGGTCGTTGATGAAATTGGGGTAGAAAAAGTCCATGCACCAGCGCTTTTGCGGCGGCGAAAAACTGCCCAAAAACAGCACCTTGGCATTGACGGGCAGAAACGGTTTCAATGGATGGTATTCGATCATTTTAAATAGTTATTGACACGGGACGCGGGACTTCGGGACGCGGGACAAGCCAATGTCTCGTGTCACGTGTCTCGCAGTCTCGCGTCTTAAATGCAATATGCTCCCACTTGACTGATGCACAACGTGCCCTTAAACACCTTAAACCTAATTCTCAACTTATCAGCTTTAACCGTCTGAAAACGAACTAGTCGCTTATAGCCGATGGTGGTCAAAGGCTCGTCTACGTTGATAGGCAGCCACTTCCCATTCAAGTAATAGTCCAAATAGAAAGCATCAACATTCTGACCCAAAGGAATATACTCCTGCAATAGCAGACGGTTGAATGCCGTCGTTTCTGGAAACTCAAAAATGAGTTCCGCATGTCTTACTCCGTCATGGGTTGCCCAGTAATGGATATATTCGTCGCAGAGCACGTGCTTGGCCTTGAATCGCGGACTTCTCGTGTCACTTGCGGTCACTTTGCAGCCTTTCAATAAGTTGTTGGAGAAGTCTTTTTGCAATTTCTGGTACCAGTTCACGGCATTGGCAGAGTCGATACTTGATATCCTACCCTCCTGATTCACAGGGAAATTAAGCAGCAGGTTGGTGTTGTGTCCGACACTGTTGTAATACAAGTCCATCAGTTGCTCCACGGTCTTCACCTGATCATCCTCGCTCTCGTGGTAGAACCACCCAGGACGAATGGAAACATCCACCTCGGCAGGTAGCCATACCTCGCCGTTTCGGGAACCGCACGAAAGACTCTTTTCATTATTAAGCGTTTCAAAATCAGTTCCATACATACACCATTGCGTAGCGTTGGCTATACCTTTCTCGTTGCCAATCCAGCGAATGGTGGGTACCGTGCCACCAAAGATAGCCGCGTCGGGGCTGTATTTCCACACGATGTCGCGAGCTTTCTCGTATTCATAATATTTTTCTGGAATGATGGCACGTATCTCGTCGGCACCGCCATACCAACCCGTGCCGCCGTTAGCACCGTCGAACCAAAACTCAAATAAGGGGCCGTAGCTGCTCACCAACTCCTCAATCTGTCGGTGATAGATGTCCACGTAGCCCTGATAGCCATACTCAGGCTGATAGCGGTCCCAAGGCGAAAGATACAGCCCAAACTTCAAGCCGTGCTTCTTGCAGGCCTCGGAAAGTTCGCGCACCAAGTCGCCCTTGCCTTCCTTATAATAGGTGTTCTTGATGCTATAATCGCAGGTTTCGGTAGGCCAAAGGCAAAAACCGTCGTGATGTTTCGCAGTGAGAATCACGCCTTTCATGCCGCAGTTCTTCAACGTCATGACCCATTGCTCACAGTCCAAATTGGTTGGGTTGAAGGTATAGGACGGCGTGTTGCCGTAACCCCATTCCATGTCGTTGAAGGAGTTCAGGCCGAAATGGATAAAAGCGTATGTCTCAAGTTGCTGCCATTCAAGCTGTTGCTTTGTGGGAATGGGATAGCTCCGCTCAGGGCGATGGGCACAGGAGACGCACAACAGCAAAGCGAATGTTCCAATGATGATTTTCAAGGTATTGCGATTCATCTGACGTTGAAATTTTCGACAAAGATAAAAAATTCAATCCTCACTATTGATTTTTTTCCTAATTTGCGCCCAAATTGAAAAACGAAAAACACCATGACCACACAAGAATTGAAATCCATTTTCAAGCAACGCTTTGATAACGAGGGGGTTCTCTACACCTCTCCTGGCCGCGTCAACCTGATTGGCGAACACACCGACTACAACGGTGGCTATGTTTTCCCAGGCGCCATCGACAAAGGCATCTATGCCGTGATTAGACTCAACGGCACCGACAAGGTCCGCGCCTATTCCATTGACAAAGAGGACTATCGTGAATTTGGGCTAAAGGAAGAAGACTTTCCCAACATGCATTGGGCCAACTACATTTTCGGTGTGTGCCGAGAAATCCAGAAACGCGGTTACACCATCGGCGGTTTCGATACGGTTTTCTATGGCAACGTGCCGATTGGCGCGGGCATGTCGTCGTCGGCAGCCTTGGAGAGCACTTTCGCCTTCGCCCTCAACGACTTGCTGAACCTCAACATCGACAAGTTCGAGTTGGCCCGTATCGGACAGTCCACAGAGCATAATTATTGTGGCGTGAAGTGCGGCATCATGGACCAGTTCGCCTCGCTCTTCGGCAAGGCCGGCCACCTGATGCGCCTCAACTGCGCCACGATGGAGTTCGAGTACTTCCCCTTCAACCCCAAGGGCTACAAGGTGGTGCTGTTGGACACCGTCGTGAAGCACGACTTGGCTTCATCGGCCTATAACAAGCGCCGCGAGTCATGCGAGAACGCCTGCGCCCACATCGCCAAGAAACATCCCGAAGTGAAATATTTGAGTGACGCGACGATCGCCATGCTGGACGAGGTGAAAGCCGAGATTTCCACAGAGGACTACATGCGCGCGGAATATGTCATCGGTGAGAAGCAGCGCGTCCTCGACGTGTGCGACGCCTTGGAAAAAGGTGATTATGAGACCGTTGGCGACCGCATGTACGGCACGCACTACGGCATGAGCAAACTCTACGAGGTGAGCTGTGAAGAATTGGACTCCCTCAACGACATCGCCAAAGAATGTGGTGTGACCGGTTCCCGCGTGATGGGCGGCGGCTTCGGCGGCTGCACCATCAATCTGGTGAAGGAAGACCTTTATGATGCCTTCATCGCCACGGCGAAGGAGAAATTCAATGCCAAATTCGGCCACGAACCGAAGGTTTATGATGTGGTGATTTCGGATGGCGCAAGGAGACTTTAATGAAAAGACTTGCCTTGATATTGTTTTCGGTCTTGCTGACCGCCACCCTTTGGACGCAGGAGCCGCCGCGTGAGCTTTGCGTCGGCAACACGGGGTTTGCCTCATGGCTGCCTCCCTCCGACCTTAACGGACCACAGGGCTATCGTCTGTGGCTTAACGACATCGAATTGGGCAACATCGACACGACTGAATATCAGATTAATACAGACACTCTGCAAATCTACCAAGAATACACCTTCTCGGTAGCCGCCGTTTATCCAGACGAGGTTTCCGAATCCGTATCGCACTCTTTCCTTTATGAGCCTTGTTCCCACTATGTAGGTCCTGCCTATTTCAAAGGCTCCTTTGTGGACGAGAACACAGTAGAACTGACATGGAGGAACTATACTTTTGAACCTTGGTTATATGGGGATGACTTCACCACTCACCCTGACGCAGGCTACAACAACGGATGGAACGTGAGCGCCTTGCACGACGGTCTTACAGCATACGGCTTCAATGTGAATCGCGATGAAGGTCTCATGGTCATGGACAAATTTGACACCCCTGAAGGCTGGTCGCAAGGCGGTATCTATGGCTTCCGATTCTACCTCTATCAGGATGCCACACCCGTTTCGACGCTCACGGGAGTCTATATGGCCATTTATGATGGAGACCCCTTGGATGGTGGGCAACTCATCTACGGCAACTTGGACGAGAACATCAAGGGGAGCACTTATATGCAGCATGTTTACCGTACCAGCGAGAATGACTTTTCCGAAGTAAACCGCCCCGTGGCTTGCATTACAACCAACGAGGAACTTGATGAGATTCTCCCTGGAACCTATTGGTTCATAGCTACTTTTACTGGAAGACTAAAAGGCGGCGTATATGCCGTTCCACGCACCATATTAGGTGAAACCACTACGGGTGAGGCACGAATCTACGACCCCGATAAAGGATGGTCGCCTCTCATCGACCCAGGAACTGGAACCCAGCAAGGCATAGCATTCAACATGATGGGTCCTGGCACAGGCGGTGCTTTGCCCATCGGATACACCGACCTCTACCGCGATGGCGAACTGATTGCCCACGGCATAGACCCAAACGAAGATATGTTCGTAGACCATAACGTGCCGCACGGCATCCACAACTACAGCATCGTGAACGTTTATTCCGATCCCAATTGGTGGGAATGTCCCAACAAATCTTGCCCACAAACGATAGACGTGCGTCCGAGTTATGAGCCGAAGAATTTCGAGGTCAGTATGGAGCCATTGAACGACGAATGGACAGTGAGCCACCTCTCTTGGGACAAGGAAGACGACATCCCGCAGCGCGAGGACATCAAGACGTTCTATGAGATTTACCGCAAAGGCATCACAGACAGTCATTTCAATCTGGTAGGTGTTTTGCCCAAAGACGAAAGCCTTGAGTCGTTCGATTATCTCGACACCGTTCCCAACGGCGTCCATTATTATCGCGTCAACGACTACAATGTGTATCCATCTGGTTCTTGCCAAAGTTCTTTTGCAGGCCGATATGGAGATTGTGCTGGCACACAGTATGATGTCACTATTTCAGGCGAAGCCCAGTGGAGCAATGGCACCGACGGCGTGATGATAAGTTGGGGCGACTTGGTGGAAGACGAGTTCTTTTACGACAACGGTGCGCTCATGGAATCGGTGAACAATGTGGGCTCTAACGCCCAATGGGGCATTATGGCTCCGTTTGATTGGCAGTGGTTTGGCTCGTTCATCAAATCTGTTTCGCTTTACATCGAGGCCGAAGGAACCTACGAAATCAAAATCTACGAGGGCTATAACAGCCCCACCGATTTAGTCCAACAGACATCGGCACAACTCACAGGCGCAAACCAATGGCATACGATAACCCTTGACGAGCCTTACAAATTAAACTATTATTCGGTTTGGATCATGGCCTCGTGGTCAGGCACTTCGACTATTTCAATCCCATACGCTGGAGATGACGGCTCGACGGACAATGGCCGTTGGGTATGCTACAATAACTATTGGTATAAGGCAGACATTGACGGCTCTTTCATGGTGAGAGCACAATACGACAACCGTGTAGACTCCGAATATCTGATGCAATTGGAGGAACCAGAATATGGTTTCCAACATTACAACTTATATCGCTCGACAGACAATATTGATTATGAGCTGATTGCACAGCTTCCCAATCCCCTACTCGACTGTCATGTAATGTATTTCGACCCCATTGACGACCCGATGCAAAACTGTTACTATTATCAGTTGACCTTATTCTACCGCAACGGGGAGAATTCCTATTGCGAAACCACACCTATGCTCAACGCCGAGAATCCTTTAATTGACTGGGTGGAGGTTTGCAACACATGGAACATCGACGAAACTATTGAAAATGAAAATCTTGCACTATATCCCAACCCCACCACGGGCTTACTGACCATTGCAATGGATGATTTCAGCCGTGCCGAGGTTTATGACCTTATGGGACGGCTGATGAAACGAAGCCAACAACCAACCTTCGACCTTCGCAGATTGCCCCAAGGCATTTATGTGGTGAAGGTGTTCGATAATACAGGAAACAACCTAATAAGAAAGGTAATAAAGAACTAATCAATAATACTCTGGATTGCTTCGTCGTTCCTCCTCGCAATGACGCGAAGCGACAACAAACAACGATTCAACAAATCAACAATTAAACAATTAAACATAATGAAACCAACACTATTAGTTTTAGCCGCTGGCATGGGTTCCAGATACGGCGCTTTGAAGCAGATGGACGGCGTCGGCCCGAACAACGAAGCCATCCTTGATTATTCCATTTATGACGCCAAGCGCGCCGGTTTCGGCAAGGTGGTCTTCGTCATCCGCGAGGACTTTGCCGAGGCTTTCAAGAAAGTCAACAACACGGAGAGATTCGGTATTCCCGTGGAGTATGTGTATCAGTCACTTGACAAGTTGCCAGAAGGATTCACCGTTCCCGAAGGACGCGTCAAGCCTTGGGGCACCTGCCATGCCGTGCTGATGGCCAAGGACGTGATTCACGAGCCTTTCGCCGCCATCAACGCAGACGATTTCTACGGCAAAGAAGCCTACGAGGTGCTGGCTAACTACCTCACGGAATGTGAAGGCAAGAAAGGCACTTACAGCATGGTGGCCTACAAACTGCGCAACACCATGTCAGACTTCGGAACAGTCTCACGCGGCATCTGCACCGCTGATGCGGAAGGCAACCTCCAAACCATCGTTGAACGCACAGCCATCGGCCACACCGAAGACGGCGGTGCTGCCTACACCGACGAGACGGGTAGCCATCCGTTAGATATGGACTCGCTCGTTTCCATGAACTTCTTCGGCTTCACGCCTGATTTCTTCGCCTATTCGGAGAAAGGCTTCGTCGAGTTCCTGAAAGGTCCCGCCCAGACCAACATCAAGGCCGAGTTCTTCATCCCACTGATGGTCAACCAGAGCATCAACGACGGCACGGCCAAGTTGAAAGTCTTGTCGAGCAATGCCTCGTGGTTTGGTGTTACCTACAAGGAAGACAAGCCCGAGGTCATGCGCAAGATTCGCGAGCTGATAGAAAAGGGAGTTTATCCGAATAATCTGTGGTAAGAATGTTGAGTACGGAACTTATGTTGATTTGGCTGTTGGGGCTATTAGCCTTTAGCCATTGGCTATTAGCTCAGTAGCAAGCAAGCTAAAGGCTAATGGCCAACAGCTAACAGCCAAACCAAACAAAGTCCGAAGTCAAAACAGGAAACAATGAACATCGAAGTCAAAACATGGGGCAAAACCCCTGACAATAAAGACATCAAACTCTACACCCTGACCAACGCCAACGGTGTCAAGGTGCAGTTGAGCGACATCGGTGCGGGCATCGTCAGCATCGTCACGCCTGACCGTTACGGACACATGGAAGACATCGTCCTTGGTTATCCACATCCGTGGGATTACTACAACGATGGTCCCTGCGCGGGCAAGACCCCTGGCCGTTTCGCCAACCGCATCGCTTACGGTCGCTTCAAGATTGACGACAAGGAATACCAGCTTGAGCTCAACACGGGCGACGGCAAACACCATCTCCACGGCGGCAGCATCGGCTTCGCCAACCAAAAATGGGCCAGCCGCATCAATGGTGAGAGCGTGGTGTTTACCTACCTCTCTGCTGACGGCGAAGCAGGTTATCCCGCCGAGTTGGTGGCTAAAGTGTATTACACCCTCAACGACGAAAACGAGCTGAACATCCGCCTCTGCGCCTATTCGTCAGACACCACCATCGTCAACCTGACCAACCACACCTATTTCAACCTGAAAGGCGAAGGCAACGGCGACATCCTCGACCATAAGCTACGGTTGAATGCCTCACGCTTCCTGCCCGCCACCAACGAGCTGATTACCACAGGCGAGATGGCGCAAGTGACCGACACCCCGATGGACTTTACCGAAGCCAAATTGATTGGTCGCGACATCAAGGAGCCTTTCCCAGACCTCATTAACGGCAAGGGTTACGACAGCTGTTGGGTCATTGATGGTATTGAGAAGGACAAACTTTGTCTGGCCGCCGAACTCTCGCACGAAGGCACTGGCCGCATGGTGAAAATCTACACCACCCAACCTGGTGTACAGGTTTACACGGGCAACTGGCTCTCGGGCTGTCCGAAGGGCAAGAACGGCCACATCTATGAAGACTATTCGGGTGTCGCCTTAGAGTGTCAAGCCCTCCCCGACTCGCCCAACAAGCCCAACTTCCCCAACACCTTCCTGCGTTCGGGCGAAGAGTACAACGAAACGATTATCTTCAAATTTTCAATAATCTAATTAACTCATAATCAAATGGAAAAGACTACAAACAAACAAAACTACACGATTCCGATCATCGTGATGATTCTGCTGTTTGGTATGATTTCGTTTGTCACCAACTTGGCATCACCCATGGGCGACATTCTGAAAAACCAATTCAACATCCCGAACTGGCAAGGCACTTTGGGCGTGTTCGCCAACTTCATCGCCTACGCGGTGATGGGCATCCCTTCTGGCACGCTACTCCAAAAGAAAGGATACAAGAAAACCGCACTCATTGCAGTCATCGTAGGCTTTGTCGGTGTCGGCATCCAAACGCTCTCTGGTGTGTTCAGCAGTTTTGGCGTGTATCTCCTTGGTGCTTTTGTGGCCGGTTTCAGCATGTGCCTGCTCAACACGGTCGTCAACCCGATGCTGAACCGTTTGGGCGGTGGCGGCAACAAGGGCAACCAACTGATTCAAATCGGAGGCTCGTTCAACTCGTTGTGCGGCACGGCCGTCATCATCATCACGGGTCTGCTCATCCCCAGCATCATGGATGCTAAGATTAGCGACGTGTTCCCGTTGATGTACACGGCATTGGGCATCTTTGCCTTCGCATTCGTCGTCATCTTGCTGACCGATATTCCTGAAAACGAGCAACAAAAGGTGGACAGCGTAAAGACTGAAACGGGCAAAGGCCCCATGGCTTTCCGTCACTTCGTGCTCGGTGCCATCGCCATCTTTATCTATGTTGGCGTTGAGGTAGGTGTCCCGAACGTATTGAACAAATGGCTCCAAAATCCCGAACTTAACGTGCTGGGTAGTGGTGTCAACGCCGAGGCCATAGCAGGCTCGGTGGCAGCCACCTACTGGTTCCTGATGCTCATCGGTCGACTCGTTGGCGGCATCATTGGCAGCAAAGTGTCGGCAAAGGCAATGCTTACCGTTGTGTCGCTGGCAGGCATCATCCTCGCTCTCTTGGCCATGTTTGGTCCTTCCTCGATGGTCAAGTTCCCCGCTTTCAACGGCGCTCATGGCTTCGGCATGGTAAGCATCCCGCTCAACGCGGCCTTCCTGGTCTGCATCGGTCTCTGCACCTCGGTGATGTGGGGCGGCATCTTTAACCTTGCTGTTGAAGGTCTGGGCAAATACACCGAAAAAGCCTCGGGCATTTTCATGGCCTTGGTTTGCGGCGGCGGTATTTTGCCTTTGCTCCAAAACGCCATCGTCGACGGCCTCGACGGTGTGGGTTACCTCCAGAGCTACTGGGTGATTGTCATCGGTCTGGCCTTCCTGCTGTTCTACGCCCTCTGGGGTTCAAAGAACGTCAACAAGGACATCCCTGTGGATTAAACCTTTTCCACCCAAAAACACGACCCGTCTGATGAAAATTGGGCGGGTTTTGTTTTGTAACGACAGAATCCTTATCTTTGCCGCAAAAATTTGAAACAATGGAAAAAAGCGATTGTCTTTACACTTCTTACCTGAACATCTTGAAAGAAGAGCTCGTCCCCGCTATGGGCTGCACCGAGCCGATTTGTCTGGCCTACGCTGCCGCAAAAGCGCGTAAAGTATTGGGAACCATGCCTAAACGTGTCGTTATTGTGGCTTCCGGCAACATCATCAAGAACGTGAAGAGCGTCATCGTGCCCAACACGGGAGGCTTGAAAGGCCTGAAGGCATCGGTGGCGGCAGGCATCGTGGCCGGCAATCCCGACAACGTGTTGGAAGTCATCGCCGACGTGAAGCCTGAACAGAAAAAAGACATCGCCGACTTCCTTGAAACGACCCTCATCACCGTCGAGCCGTTAGACTGCGTCGCCCGTTTGGACGTCACCGTACAACTTTATACCGATGAACATTCATCGAGCGTCCGCATCGCGGGGCACCATACCAATGTGGTCAGCATCGAAAAAGACGGCAAGTCACTCTTCCAATGCGAGTGCTCCGACACCAACGCCAACATGACCGACCGCGAGTGCCTGAAGATGGACAAGATCTACGACTTCGCCACCACCGCCGACCTCGCCGACCTGCGTCCCGTCATCGTGCGGCAGATGACCTGCAATAAGGCCATCGCCATGGAAGGCCTGAACAGCAAATGGGGTGCCAACGTGGGCAGCACTTTGCTTCACTTCAACAACGAAGTGCGACAGAAAGCCAAGGCCTGGGCCGCCGCAGGCAGCGACGCTCGCATGAGCGGCTGCGAAATGCCCGTCATCATCAACTCGGGCAGCGGCAACCAAGGCATGACGGTTTGCCTGCCCATCCTTGCCTACGCCGAAGAGTACGGCATCGACGAGGAACGCACCATCCGTGCCGTGACGCTTTCCAACCTCATCGCCATCCACCAAAAGACGGGCATCGGCAGACTATCGGCCTACTGCGGCGCCGTCAGCGCGGGTTGCGCGGCAGGTTGCGGCATCGCCTACCTCATGGGCGAAGGCTTTGACATCATCGCGCACACCTTAGAGAACGCCCTCGGCATGGCCGCCGGCATCGTCTGCGACGGCGCCAAACCCTCATGCGCAGGCAAGATTGCCCTTTCGGTGGAAGCTGGCATCCTCGGCTACGAGATGAGCAAACACGGCGACAACCTCCTCGGCGGCGACGGCATCATCGGCAGCAACGCCGAAGAGACCATCGACCACATCGGGCGCCTCGGCCGCAATGGAATGAGGGAGACTGATGTGGAGATTTTGAAGATTATGGTGGAATAGTCTTCAGAAAACGTTTTAATGATACTGACTTCCGTGGACTACATCGCGAATCCAGACAAACGGCTCTTCAGTTGTTTCATCGATGCATACCTCATAGGCGAATACAAATCCTTCACATAAGAATTCGTGCCATCCCTGCTCAATCCATTCTTGTTTCAACCAAGCCATACGGAAGCCTTGCATCCGACTCAATGTCCGCAAACCTTGCTCCATCCGCCATATTTTTCTGTCCACCGTTTCCCTTGTCAAAGAAGGGTGGTTCAGCAATGCAGCATAGTAGAAGTCGTGTATCTTCTCATATACTATGTGGTCAATGAGAATTTTCATGCCTTTGCGCGATAATAATCATCCACCATTGCATATAAATTGGCAGTAAACTGATCAAGGGTCATGCTTCTGCGCTTTGCATCTTTAATAGAGCATCTGCGAGGCACAACAGGGGTAAGTTCTACGCAACCTGTAGCGTGATTATGGGTGCTTTCCACTAAATCATCCATGTGTCGCTTGAATTCCTTCAGTTCAAAACAGCGAGCTATTTCCTCTTCACTCAAAACCCTACGTTCTTCTGCCACTTCATAAGCCGCAACGGGTTCGCTAGCCACTGTTGGTTTAGGCTCTTCTATGGGATAATCGTTTGGCATATCACGTGTGTTTACAGTGCAAAGATACACATCATTTTAATACCGCGATAGTTTTCTTCCTAATATTTCAAAGAACGTTCATGTGTTTGTTGTTATTCCATCGCTATACGATTTAGGTTGTATAGACTAAAAAACGTCAAACCTTAAAATACCCGTCCATCGTTTCTCGCACGTCTGCAATTAACTGTTTCTTTTCGTCTTTGAGTTTGAATGCTTGTTTTACCAATTCTGTGATTTCTGAAATGGTTTCTTTGTCAAGGATTGGAATTTCAATCTCTTTTAGCCGTTCTTCACGCAAATGAGGTATGGTTGAGGCAACTACTGTCCTGCGTTTAGAAGAATAAATACCTATTTCCTTGATTGACAGCGCCAAGAACAAATATTCGGGAGTAATGCCGTATTCTCTTCCCTTGTTTTTCAAACGCAAACCTACAAACCCTGATGAAATGATTGCTTTGTCGTATTCTGTTATCATGCCTACCATGCCGATTTTGCCGTCTTTGGTGAAAAGCACATCGCCGTTTTGAAAATCCTGTTCTAACTCGTTGTAGATTTCTTCGGGAATGAAGAAATCGGGATATTGGTCGATTTCATAATTAACAATGTCAGATGTGCGCACAAACGGAACATCCGTTTTTCGTTTGTCCAAATAACCAATATAAGTATCGCTGCCAACTTCATCTCCTTTTTTCAAATCGGCTATCTCGCCAATGGATACGGTTTTCCATTTCCCTTGAATGCCTTTCAAGGTGTTTACATACAACGGATAAGAGTACATTGGTGTCCATAAATCGGCATTAGCAAAACCGTCTTTGCTGACCGAAAAAGTATTTTCTTTTTCGATGGCTTTGAAGTCGATGCCGATACGGGTATAAAATAGTTGTTGGGCTTGTTCAATGCTAATCACAGCTGCTGTTTCTTTTGAAACTATCAACGACATTAACCTTGTAATAATATCAACCTTTTCAGCATCAATATTAGGCACTCTCAATTTCTTGAAATTTGAACTATTCAAGTATTTTTGCCCTGTCAGTGTCAATAACGATTCGATTTCTCTTTGGCCAAAATACGAATTCAAATATGCTGCAATAAACTCGGGAGTGAATCTACCGTTTCCAAACACGCGCAATGTTGAAATATTTTGGTTAGTTGTACTTTCAGGGATATTTGGAGGTACAACACATGCAAAACCAAGATATTTGCCTGTATTTGAAACTAATATATCTTGTGGATAAATGTATTTTGATTTCCTCTTTTTGTGAATTTCAGATGAAATGAAACTTATTGTTGTTTTATTCAAATTGTATCGTTTCACATCTGCTGACTTGATAAAAAATGCATCCGAATCATTCCTTTTTTCATCAAAATGTTCAGGGGTAGAGCCACTTAATGGTGGTTTTGAGATTTCCGTTATTATCGAAAAACCAAAATAAGCGAATGTCTCTGTAAGCATATTCCGGTTATAGAAATAACGAGGTTCAAACCGATTTGTCTCCTCAATCGCGGAACTCGAAACTGTTGTTACTTTACCTGCCATAATTCTTGAAACTGAAATTGTTATCTACTGCCCATTGTTTGAATTGAGATGAGATTTCCGCAATGTCATCTTCTTCTTTGATATTTCCACGCCTGTCGTGTCCGCAAGTCTCTGCTACGCACATGAATACAGGATAGTCTGACGGAATATCTTCGGGTTTTAGTTTTTGAACAATCAAAATACTTGTTTTTGTCCCCGTGTTGGGCATAAATGTTTCAAGCGGAATGTCAATTACAGCCACAAGCCTGAATCGTTTCATAATAAAACGGCGGATATAACCAAGTTGATTGTTTCCAAATACGCCATCAGGAAGTACGATAGCCATCCGACCACCAAATTTAAGAAGTTGGTAACAACGCTCAATGAAAAGGATTTGCGGTGCTTCTTTTTCGGCGAGTTTCATTTTCTCCCAATCGTTGGTGCCTTTCTTGTTTTTCCACTTATGGGCAAGTTCGTATTGTTTGAGTTTGTCCTCACCAGTAACTGGAATCTTTGAGCCGAATGGTGGATTAGTCAGCACAACACTAAAATCACCTAAGTGTATCTTTTGCCGTGTTTTATCATTCCAATTCTCAGGTCGTTCCAAACTGTCTTCGCAGAAAACACCACCTTTGCCGTCGCCCATAATCGCCATATAAGCCTTGGCTATTTTCGAGAGAAAATAATCCTTGTCGATGCCACGGATGCATTTGTTGGCAACATCAATTTTCTCTTCCAAGATTTCCATATCGCTCCACCCCATTTTTTTATAACGGTTGATGATTTTGTTCCAAATGTAGCGAAGTGATTCGATGATAAATCCGCCGCTACCGCAAGCCGGGTCAATCACCATATCATCATCGTCGGGGTCGAGAATTTCAACCATCATCTTAACCACATTACGAGGCGTAAAGAATTGTCCCTGACCGCCTTTCAAAGCGTGGTCGATAAATGTCTCGAAAGCATCGGCAAGTACATCGCGTTCGGCGTCAATCAAGCAGTAATTCTGCATTTCACCAACGATGTAAGCAACTGAATTGTCGTCGAGCGTAATGACATCCTCCTTAGTAAACACTTCTTTATATTTGGTTTTTACATCGACGAATAATTTCTCAATACGGATGCGAACATCTGCACTCGTTTCGTTAAGTCCGACACGGAAACGCACGATGTCTTTTTTGTTGGTGTATTTCTCATCGTATATCTTGCAGAAAATCAAGTTGATGAGTTGTTGTGCCAGAACCTCATCGCGAGTTGCGCCTATTGCATTGGCGGCCAAATAGTTCCGAATAGCCTTAAAGGTGGATTTTAGATTGTGTGTAATAATCAAATCTTCACGCTTGATAGCACCAATATCCTCCAAACGCTCGCCGAACTTGGGTATGTTTGGAATCTCTTTGAACAGCACACGACCGTCGTCGGTGTTTTGCTTCAAGAGATAAAAACGTTCCTCGCCGTTGAACCATACTCCAAGGTTGGCTTTTGAGAGTGTGAGATAGTTTTCCAATTGAGTGCGTCCGTCTTTGCGGTTTTTCTTTTTGCACTCCACAATCAAATAAATACTGTCGTCCGTCTTTTCTGTGTCGCTGAACACGGCAATATCCACTGGATATTCCTTTTTGGTGTCGCTCGGTCGCACTTTTACATGGAATTGTGGCCGGGTCTGTATTTGTGTTTTCGGATAACCATAGTCCTCTACCAATATTTTGGAAAAAACTTGCGTGGCTTCCATTTCTTCGGGCGATGCTTTTACTTGAAGGCCCGAAATGTAGTCAATGATGTAACCATCTTTGAGCTGTGTTTGATTTTCTGCCATTTTTGCCTTACGTTTTATGGCGTTTGGCATCTATCGGATTTCGGGTTTCTCTTTTGGCCATAAAAAACGTGGACTCTGACATTATCCACATTCTGAGGCCGTGAGAATTGCCCGATTCTACCAGATAAGCCAAAAGCCCACGCAAGCGTAGGCATTTACTGACTTATTCTTTGGTAGGATCTCTATCTAAAATTTCTCACGTTTCAGAATGATTCCGAATAAAAAGCAAACGCTATGATTTATAATATGTTATTTCAGTTTTTATAGTTTATAATTTGTATGCTTGTTTAGTGATTCTGTAATTTCAATATAGTTGTGTGTTTTCGTTGTTGTTTATGGGTGCAAAAATAGAAATTCTTTTGGAAAAAAGGAAGGTTTTTGAGAAAGCCGTTGCTGGCATTATTTCACGGTAGTTGCATTGGCAAATACTGATTCTCTTTATTCAGAATTGCTGCATGCTTCCTGTCCTTCTTCAATAGCTGCATCGACATCGCTTTGTTCGTTTTTCTGCCAATCTTCTGATATTTTCTGCCAATCTATTTTACGTTCTTTCGAACCTGTCCACACATCCCAATAATCTGGATCGTCCGATTGTGGGCATTGGGTCTTGGGTAATGTGCGCATTTTCACCATTACAGGTAATTCCGAGGCCCAGCCCAATAAAACGGCATACTGCGAAGGAAGTGAAGGCATTTCACGAAGGATACCTCTCATGTTGTCTGGCAACAATCGATGAATCAATTCTTGGTCGCGGTCATTAGTTATTCTGTGCAACAGAAACGAATTGCATTGCGACAATACCGTAGGAGAAAGTTCCGATGGCCTTTGCGATGAAAGCACTAATCCTAAACCAAACTTCCTACCTTCACGAGCTATCTTCTCAAATACTTTGCAGCATTGTGATGTGGGGCTTGTATTCTCTGCATCTTCATTATAACGTTTCACAAAACAGTGAGCTTCTTCCATTACCAAAACAGTAGGAAGACACTTTTTATTCAGTTTGAGATAACGTTGTTGTGCCTCAAACACCATACGGGCTATAACAGCAGTAACAATGCTTGTTACATCTGAAGGCAACAATGATAAATCAATGATTGTCAACGATTCTTCGCTATCTGCCCCAATATAATTGTTCAGCCATTCGGACAATTCCAGATTTCCTCTATCAATTACATTCTTGACACGAATATCTGTCAGCAACGTCTTAATACGTGGCAATAGTGTTACAATATAGTCAGTAGTCTTCAGTATTTCCGCATTGGCTTCTATCGAACGAACAAAGTTTTCTCCAGAGAATGGGATAGGACTGTCTTCATCTATGGGAAGAAATTCTTCCTCTTTACCTCCTGCTTTTATAAATACATCTTTCAATAGAGTAATTAAGCTATCAACATCAGCTTTTGTATAATCATAATGAGGATACGTACCGCTTCTTGCTTCAATCAATTCTGTTGCTTTGACACTAAATGCTTGGACTGCTTCATTCAATTCGTCTGAAAAACCGTCTTCACTCTTTATACTACTTGCCCATTTCACAACAGATTCATGAAAGTTTTTTGGAAAAGGAAATCTACCCCATGGATTTCCAGCTACCTTATTAACCTCTATAGTGTCAATAATTGTACGTACATAGCCGGCCATTTCTCTTTGCTTAGACACATCCTCAAATACATTTCCACTTCTCACAGACTTCAATGCATGTACAATCGTTGTCCTATGAGTCTTTGGCGAGGCTTTGGTAAATCCACACCACTCATCAGTATTCCAAAACCATAACGGCACTTCCAGTTGTTTCTTTCCGTCATCACCTTCAACATTCACTGTGTAAATGTTGGCATCTTTCTTATCAGCAAATGCCTTACTATACTCACCATTTGGATCCAATACGATAAAACGACTATTAACTGCGCCTCCTTTATCCTTCAGATTGGTCCTAGCACTTTCCAAAGACCATCTAATCAAACCCGCCACAGAGCATGATTTGCCACTTCCAGTATTACCCAATACCGCAAGATGACGACCAAACAACCTGTCAGGATCAATCATCACTTTGGCATTACCAACCAAAGGACTATTACCTATATAGACCCTACGGTTTTCTCCAGATTCAATGATAGACTTCAGTTGATCTTCCATAGGGAGAATAACAATGTCCCCCACGGATGGAAATGCCTCAAGACCGCGTTTAAACTTATAGCCATGCTCTGTAGCTACAAGAGTCCCAACAGGTTGCAGCTCCATCTTACGTAATGGGAATGGCAAGTCAATCAAGCCAAAATCCTGAAAGCCACTACGTTTTGGATATGGAGAACGCTGAATGGTTATCCAAGACACTTGTCCCACAACAAATCCCAAATCAACAGGTATCATCACATAGCCATTGATACGTGGGAAGCTCCTAGGCGTACCCGTATTAAGAGCCACACTTTCTGGAGACTCTATATCAAGTTGAACCTCAATTCTGTCTGGAGAGATATACTCAACCGTTCCTACACGCAAGGAAGCAAGCCGTTCTATTGGTGTCGTTGCCATAGATTACATTGTTGGTGATGTTGACGTTATAGGTGTTGTAGTCGGAGAAGAAGTTGCTCCTGTTGATGTACCAGCAGATAAAGAAGAAGTAGTAGCACCTGAAGTAGCTCCAAAGCGGTGTTGTAACAATTCAGCCATTCGGATTGTAGCCTTATCGATAGCAGCCTTCGGAAGGTAGTCTTTAGCCAAATTTGTAATATTCCCTAAGTTCTTACCCATTAAGACAGACATCTGCGCATAATGAGTAGCTTCATAATAGAATTTCAAAATACGACCTATCGGATCATCATACGATATCACAACAAGATGAGTTGATGGGATAGTGAGCATATCGTGAATCACGCGGTTAATATGTTCGTCACCAAATCCGTAACCATATGTAACCAATGTACTGTTAGGACGGCAAATAGCCGCCGCAAAATCACGAAATAGTTCCACGTATGGATACTCTGCTGTTTCTCGATCTTTAGCAGAATTTGGATATATCATCAACTTCAATGCATCTGCTCCTTTCAAACCTGGTGCATTTAAATAAGGTGTTATATCATCTGCTCCAAATGGCAATCCCATACGCCTTATCTCGTTACTATTTTGTACCCAATCAACAGAACCATGCAGTTTGGTCAAACGGGCCACACCTTCCAGATAGCGAGGTTCACCCCGTATTCCAGGTGGATTATAATGAATATCCAGATTTAACCTTGAAGAACGAAACACTGGCATCATGGTTCCTATAAATCTATCCATCAGATGCACACCTGCTAGTTCTGCGCCTATTTCTATCAGTCGGTCGTAGTTTGTGGTAAATATGTTCAATCTTTCTCTATTGCCTGTGCGACTGGCAAAACTCAATAAAAAGTTTACTAGTACTGAATATGCCTCTTCTCTTTTGTCATTGTTAGCGGTAGCAATGGCATTTTCAGAGAGCAAAATAGATTTGGCAAAATTTGCAATTAAAGTATTAAGTTCTGTTTCCAACTCGGTTGCTTCGGTGTTATTTTTCAAAATCCTCAGTCCACGGAGTAAATCATTTGCTGTTCTTATTTGATCTTCAATATTACCTTTTTCTCTACCGCTAGCCTTTGCTGAAGCCTCAGCTGCTTCGCTTATTTCATTTTTGAAATGAGTAAATGTAGTTGCTCCCATAGTAGTGCCACCACTTGCACCTGCCAAATAACTGATAGCATTGGTAATACCAGAACCACAGAGTAACGAAAGATGCTCTGATTGGAAAAGAGAAGTAAGCCATGGCTCTATACGTGTGCGAAACACGGCATTATTCACTACGCCACCATTATCTGGCAACCACCCACAATCATCGGTATTCTGCACTTTTCCATTTTTGTCAACAAGTATTAATTCACGATCGTCTCTTGTTTTAATAACATCGCCACCAGCTGTAAGCACTTTGTTGGCATCGTCAATCTTTTTAGCATCCATAACAGAACTATTTATATATAAACAATTGAACAATAATTGGTTAAATCATAAAAACAACTTAGCCCTCATTACCTCATCCGCCAAACGCCCTACATCCCATACTCCATTTCCATCATAAACTCATCAGCCACATACAAGTCTCCATAAAAGTAAAGGCCAGTGGACTTGTCATGCAAATCGGCGCAAGATTCTTCATAATTCAACTTTCACAAATGCAAAAATACAAATCTTTTCTATTCTATCAAAGAAATAGTTAATGTGTCTTTTTTGTCTTATGACTGTTAGTTTTTGGCGTTGCAAAAAAAACAATCGGATGTCATTCCGTGAAAAACGCCTTGATTTCCGCCTCTTTCATATCACGAAAACCATATTCATGAACGACCTTGCCATCCTCCATAAAAACAATGGTTGGGAATTGTCCATCATTGACAACCAGCAGCTTAACGGCATCTTCATACAGCACATCGCGGTATCGGTCGGATTGAGATTTCTCATAGAATTTCGCTATGCCTTCTTCGCTGCCCATGAAAACGTAGGTGATGTTTTCAGCAGGGAAACCATAAAACTGCTGCATCAGCGAGAGCTTTTGTGCCGCCATCTGACAAATCTCGCAACCAGTCGAGAATATCCCTATGACCTGTTTCCCTTCTTGCAGATGCAAGCTGTCCAAAGGAGGTTCGTTCAGCAAATCATCGAAAAGATCCTCTTTCAAGTTTTTCTCGGATTGGTATGCTGCAGTGTAGTTGTCGGGCGGTGAGACGGCAAAAACGGTGATGGTTGATGACAACAAAGCCAGGCAGAATATCAGCCAGCGAAACGGCGTCTTCCATGCTTTCACCTTGTAAACCAACAAGAAAAGCAATATCAACACACCATTTTTCACAAGACTCTGCTTGGGATTGAATTGCAGAAAATCGCCGAAACAATGGCAGCTGTCGGTACGACCAAGATGGAGCGCATATATTAATAATAAGGTGTAGCCAAAAAGCATGACCATACTCCCCCACCAATAGAACTTGTGCAAGGTATTGGAAACCAGACCAATGCCCAGAACGAGTTCGATGATGATGGCTGCACGTGCCACCAAGAAGCTGAAATTCAGGCTAAAGAAATGGTAGCTGTAAATGTAAATCTCGAATCGATCCATGTCGAGTGCTTTCAACACAGCCGATACGATGAACACCAGTCCAAGCAGGACTTTCAGTGCAATGGGAACTATTTCCTTTAACTTGTTCATGTACGAAAAAAGGCACACGTTTGGACATGTGCCTTTACTTGGATTTCACTTGCATCAATAGACCCTATGGCAATCAATCTCAGAATAAGTATACGTTGCCTCATAGTCATCGCATGACTTGCCTTCTTCGGTAAGAAACACATCGCCTTCAATGGTAGTGTTTCCCATCTTCCAAGTGCATTGGCATTTCTTCTGTTTATTGCACGAACTTGCGCCAACAACAAGCGCAATCACCGCAAAAGCTAATAATACTTTCTTCATTTCTTTGATATTTAAGCAGTTAATCCTATTTTAATTCTTTCCTCCACCTAATCCGAACAGGTTCTCCCACCACTTGTTCTCCTCTCCCGTGGCTTCGTATTTCGACACTTCGTTACAGATAACCTGTCCCCAGCCAACGATTTCCCTGGCACGGTCGGAGCAGGAAGAACCATCCTCAATGATATAGTAATCCTCACCGAGGTTCACAACTTCATCGTTCTGGATGGTGGTGCAACGGCAATAGCGCGTCTTCTTGCAAGACGTGGCACCCAAAAGTAGCAATGCCGCCAGTATAATCATATATTTTCTCATCTTTCGCTTCATATTTGCTGCAAAATTAGCATTTTTTGAAATACACTACTATGAACGAGTGAAAATAACCTATATTGTCCGCCAACTTATTTATTCAAACTCCGGATGCAGTTCGGCGAATTTCCGTTCATATTGTCGTATGCGGCTCAAAGTGCGGCGTGTCCAGATGAGGCGTAACTCGTTGCGTTCGTCTTCGCTGAGATGCCAGTCAATATCTGTGGAAGCATGAAGACGATTCGTCAGAGAATAAAGCAACAAGGCTGCCGAAACACTGATGTTGTAACTCTCCGTGAAGCCATACATTGGGATACGCACGTGCATATCGGCATGTTCCACCGCATAATCCGAAAGACCCAACTTTTCTGTGCCGAAAACCAAGGCAATGGGTTGGTCAAGGGGCAGCGTATCGGGTGTAAAGTCATTGCGATGCGGACAAGTAGCCACAATCTTGTAGCCCTTTTCATGCAAATGCTCATAAACCATCGGCGTGTTGAACTCAACACCATTATAATGGTACAAGTTGAGCCACTTGGTACTGCCCAACACCACATCAGGATTTACGTCGTACTCATAGTTATTCTCCACTATGTGAATGTCTTGAATACCACGCAGGTCGCAGCTACGCAGCACTGCACTGGCATTGTGCGGCTGAAAAATATCTTCAAGGACGACGGTAATATGCCGGGTACGGTAATCCAGCACTTCTTCAAAACGTTGGCGGCGCTCATCCGTGATGAATTGTATGAGAAATTCCAATAAAGCAGTATCTCGTGTTGTCATGGCTTACTATTAAAAAGGTGCGCAAAAATACGAAAAAAAGAAAAATTTCAGAAAAATGGTCGAAGGTATGCCGAAAAAGCGTACTTTTGCAGCTCAAAATTTTGAAACGATATGGCAAAACAAAACACACAACAAGGAGACGAGAGGCTTGAAAACGTAGAAGAAGCCTTAAGCAAAACCGAACAATGGATTGAAGACAACCAGAAACTTTTGTGGACTATCCTCATCGCAGTGTTGGTAGTCGCTTTTGGTGTTTTCGGCGTGACCAAATACATGAACAAGCGCAATGCAACTGCTAGCGCCCAGATTTTCAAGGCACAGCAATATTTCGAGAACGAACAATACGAGAACGCCCTCAACGGTGATGGCAACAACCTCGGCTTCCTTGATATCATCAGCGACTTCGGTTCAACCAAGACTGGCAAGCTGGCCCAATATTACGCTGGTATTAGCTACATGAAATTGGGCAATTACAATGACGCCATCGAGCACCTGAAGAAATACAGCAGCAACGACCAGATCCTCGCCCCCATGGCTCTTGGTGCCATCGGCGACTGCTACATGGAACTCGGCGACAACCAAAACGCTGTTTCCTACTATGGTAAGGCTGCCCGCAAGAACCCCAACGACTTCACCTCGCCGATGTTTCTGGTCAAGGAAGGCATGACCTATGAAATCATGGGCAACTACGGCAAGGCTCTCGAAGCCTACAAGCTCCTCAAGAAGGACTATCCGTTGAGCAACGAAGCCTTCGACATCAGCAGGAACATCGCTTTCTTGGAAGAGAAAATGAAATAAGATTTTTAGGGTTAAACAAAATACTTTTTGAACTGGCCTACTATCAGGCCAGTTTTTTTATCCCCTCACGCACATGGACAAGATCAAAATCATCTATTTCGGTACACCCGAGTTTGCTGCCTCACAACTCGAAGCCATTCTTGCGGCTGGCTATGAGGTAGCTGCCGTCGTCACCATGCCCGACAAACCCGCCGGTCGCGGCAGGAAGATACAGTATTCCGAGGTCAAGAAGACCGCCTTGGAGCACAACCTGCCCCTGCTTCAGCCTGAAAAGCTGAAAGACCCGCAGTTTTTGGAAGCGTTGAAGTCCTATCAAGCCAACCTCTTTATCGTTGTGGCTTTCAGGATGTTACCTGCTAAAGTTTGGCAGATGCCTAAATATGGCACTTTCAACCTTCACGCCTCGCTCCTGCCACAATATCGTGGTGCGGCTCCCATCAATTTCGCCATCATCAACGGCGAAACCGAGACGGGCTTGACTACTTTCTTCCTCAACGAGGAAATCGACAAAGGCGCCGTCATCATGCGCGAACATGTAGCCATCCGTCCCGATGAAACCGCAGGCAAACTGCATGACAAGTTGATGCTGCTCGGCAACAAGGTGGTGGTGGAAACTATCCGAAAAATCGAGCATGGCGAGGTTCATGCTTTGGAGCAAAACACGATGGAACAAGGCGAATTGAAAACCGCACCGAAAATCACGAAAGAATTTTGCAACGTGGACTGGAAACAAAGCGGACAAAGCATTTACAACCTCGTCCGCGGGCTATCGCCCTACCCTGCTGCGCACACGCTGCTACATTCATCAAGCGATGAAGTTTTGGAACTGAAGATTTTCGCCTGTACGTTTACGCCCAGCCAACATGAGTCCAGCATAGGCAGCGTGTTCACCGACAACAAAACTTTTCTTAAAATATCAGTTTGCGATGGATTCATCTTCCTGACCGAAGTGCAACAAGCTGGGAAAAAACGCATGAACATCGCCGACTTTTTGCGCGGAACACAACTTATGGGAACTTGGAAAGCCGATTTTTGAGGCAAAAAGAGTTGCATGGCGTACAATTCCGCATTTTTTTCAAAAAAATCACGCATTTTTTCTAAAAAACACTTGCATTAATAAAAAATACATTATTTTTGTGGCTCAAACGTTTAACCAATTAAATATATCAAAATGAATAAAGTAGAATTAATCAGTGCCGTTGCTGAAAAGGCTGGCATGACCAAAGTTGATGCAAGAAGAACTATCGACGCCATTTTAGACGTCACCAAGGAAGAGCTCAAGAAGGGCGGCAAGATTGCCCTCGTCGGTTTCGGCACGTTTGCTGTTGCCAAGCGTCCCGCTCGTCAAGGCCACAACCCCCGCACTGGCAAAGCCATCAAGATTGCTGCCAAGAATGTCGTGAAGTTCAAAGCCGCCAGCAACTTACTGAAATAAGTAAAGATTGAAGCAAAAGGAAAGCCGTCATGAATGACGGCTTTTTTTGTTTCCCTTACCAAGACGGTTGTCGCTACCCAAACGCAACACACCGTTGTCAAGGAGGAATCGGATAGTGTCCATCAGATGATCCTCTCCGACATCGGAGCATTGTCGCATCACCTCACCCATTGACACATCCGCTTCGCTGACCATATCGACCAAACGGTCTTCAATATTTTGGTAATCAACAGGTTTTGATTTCGTTTTACACAAGCAAACATCACAACATCCACAAGGCTTCGACTTCTTCTCATTGAAATAACGCAACAACTGAACACTACGACATTCCTCATCGTTGTTCACAAAATCAATAACCGCTTTCACCCTATCCTCAGCATCTTTCTTTCGGTCGTAGTAGTTCTCTTTAGACAAGTTAAAATGCTTGGTGTCAACAAATTCCGAAAGGAAGAGTATCTGTGGCTTATCATTGCGTTGAGCATAAGACAAAAACTGATAGGATTCCAATTTCTTCAACTGCTCTACGACTTTCTCCACGGGCAAACCGATTTTTGCAGCTACTGTCTCCTCGTTAATTTTCACAAAGTCCGTCAACACGCCAGGCAGACTGCGCAGCATGAACTTAATCAGTTCACTAAACTGTGGGTTGTTGACCTGAAAGCCATAAATATCATCCCTTGAAGCTTTTATCATCACCTTGGATGGCTCGTCAAAGCTATCGGAAAGCAGCAGAAAGCCTTCTTTTTCAAGGATGTTCAATGTATGATACACCTCAACAATCGAGAAGCCATACCGATTGGCAAAGTCATTGATAATGAAAGGATACGACACATTCTGCCCCGCTCCAACAGGAATATTGAAATAATTTCCGAGAGCGTTGTATATCAACTTGACACGTTCCAATTCGGGAAATGACTGCACTAAATTCTCCTGCAATTTCTTAATATCGGCGGGCGAAACAAGCAGAAAAGCCTCGGAAGGTTTCAGGTCGCGACCTGCACGACCCGCCTCTTGGAAATAGGCCTCAATGCTGTCGGGCAAGTCCATGTGGATAACGAGACGCACATCGGGTTTGTCGATGCCCATGCCAAAGGCGTTGGTAGCCGCGATGACCTTCACCTTGCCCTTCATCCAAAGGTCTTGGCGCTCGTCACGTGTCTTGGTATCCAAACCCGCATGATAATATGTCGCGCTGATACCCACGGAGTTAAGCCAATCGGCGATGACTTGCGTCCGTTTGCGATTGCGCACATATACGATGGCACTCCCCTCTTTCATGGCCTCCAACTTGCGTCGCAAAATACCATATTTGTCAGCTTCATGGAACACATTATAAGTCACATTCTTGCGCTCGAAACTGCTTTGGAACACATTCTTCTGCTTGAAGCCCAAACGCATTTGAATGTCATCGACGACTTTTGCGGTAGCCGTGGCAGTCAAGGCAAGGACAGGTGTCTTGGGCATATACGCCCTGATGTCGGCAATCTTCAAATAAGGCGGACGAAAATCATAGCCCCATTGCGAGATGCAATGCGACTCGTCAACGGCCAAAAGACAGACTTTCATCCGTTTCACAGCCTCCACAAATGGTTCGGTCTGAAGACGTTCTGGAGAAACGTAAAGAAACTTCAATCTCCCAAATGCAGCCTGATTGTATGCCAACTCCAATTCGTCATGGTGCATCCCAGAATAAATGGCTGCTGCGGGAATGCCCTTCTCTACAAGATGTGCCACTTGGTCTTTCATTAGCGCAATGAGTGGGGTAATGACAAGACAAAGTCCTTCCATCGCCATGGCCGGCACTTGAAAACAGATACTCTTGCCTCCGCCTGTGGGCAAAAGCGCTAAAGTATCCTTCCCTGCCATGACGGAATCGACGATGTCTTCCTGCAATGGACGAAACGCGGGATAGCCCCAATAACGTTGCAATATGGAACGGGTATGCGCTGACATGTTGGATTGATGGGGCAAAATTAGGAAAAAAAGATATATCTTTGCGCCGTCATGTCGAAGCAAAACTATAGATACGAGCGCCGCACGAGTTGGGAGGTGGTCATCACTTACCTGTTCGTTATTGCCCTTTGTGTGGCCTTGTTCTATTACATCTCCAACCTTCGTAAGTCCATCGAGAACCAGCGTTCCAATATCAACACGCAACACGCTGCCTTGGATTGGGCCAACCGCTTCACAAAAAATGTACACGAAGCCCAAAATGCCGCCAATCTATATGCGTTCACCGAACAAGCCAAATACAAGAAACAATTCAACACTGCCCGAACCAAAATCACAGCGCAAACCGATTCGTTGATGCTGATTGAAATCAGTGACGATAACAAACTGATGGTCAACGAGATCAGCAACCTCATTCGCAGCAAGGGCCGTATCAGCAACGAATTGTCGCGTCAATTCCACGACTTCAACCCCTTGGCCGAATTTGACCGCACCATTGACGACTACATCCCGCCCAAACCTGAAGAAGAGATTGTGGTCACTAAAGTCTCGAAAGATACCCTTATCCGTGTCCCAAAATCCGAAGAAAAAAAAGGGTTTTGGGGACGTGTCGGTAACGTGTTCCGACCTGAAGAAGCGGGTGACAGTCTCGTCCACATCACCATCGAGAAGACGGATACCCTCCGCATCCAGCAACATCATCCCGATTCTCTCACCATCCTTGCGGACTTGCGTGTACTGTCCAACAAAGCCAAAGTAGAGTATTGGAACAAAATCAAGGAATACGAGAACAAGACCCAGGAACTCGTCAGGGCCGACAACCGACTTTCAGAACAAATTTCCTCCTTATTAATACGCCTCAACCAAGAAATTCTTGACTCCACCATCACCGAAATCGAGAAAAGTGAGGCGATGATACATGAAAACCTCAAAACCTCCATGTTCATCGGAGCTGGAACTCTGTTCTTAATCATCATTTTTATCATTCTGATTATCAGTGATGTAAACAAAGGTTACCGCGCACGTCGAGCCGCAGAAGAGGCCAAGCGGAAAACAGAGGAAATCATGGAGAGCCGCCATAAACTGTTGCTGTCGGTCTCACATGACATCAAGGCTCCTTTGACCTCCATCATGGGACATGTGGAACTCATGGACAAGACCGATAACGAAAAGGAAATCAGCTCGATACAACAATCCGCCGATCACATTCTCAACCTCCTCAACAACCTTTTGGAATACTCGAGCCTCGAACAAGGCAAACTGGAAGTGAGCAAGGAGACCTTCGACATCGGACAACTTTGCGCTGAAATCGCGGAGATGTTCTCCCCCATCGCACGACACAAAAACCTGCAATTCAACTTCGAGAACAGCATTGAGTCCAACACCATTTTCAACTCCGATAAGCTGAAAATCAGACAGATACTTACCAACCTCATTTCCAACGGCATTAAGTACACTTTGGAAGGCAGTGTGACATTCAAGGCACGTTTGGGTCGTAATCTCGTCGTTTTCGACATCATTGACACGGGCGTAGGTATACCCGAAGACCAGCGCGAAGAGGTGTTCAAGCCTTTCGTGCGTATCAAGAGTTACAATCAGTTTGCGGAAGGCACAGGCTACGGCATGACCGTCGTGAAAGGTCTTATTGACCTGCTCGGAGGAGAAATCCACATTGAGTCGGAAGTCGGGAAAGGCTCACACTTCGAAGTGAGGTTACCTGTAGAAATTGTACATAACGCAGACGATGATATCAACCAACCTAACACAAAGAGCCTCAATATTTTGGTCATTGACGACGACAACACCCTATTGAGTGTGGTAGGCAACATGCTGCAACGCTTAGGTCACCAAGCCATTCCATGCCGCTCGAAAAACGACATCGAAAGCGCCGTCGCCCAACTTGCCGACTACGACTACATCCTCACCGACCGTGAGATGGGAGCCATGACAGGCAACGACATCCTGCACCTCTTCAAGGACACTGACCCCACCAAGCCCGTCATCCTGATGACTGGTCGTATCGAATACACCACCGAGAAAGCCAAGGAAGAAGGCTTCGACGGGTTCTTGCAGAAACCGTTCAATATGAAACAGTTGGAGGCCTTTTTTGGTAATGTAGCCAATGACAGAAGTGATACTGCATCCTCTTGTCTTTTCTCTGAAGATTTCCCAAATTTTTGCCAAGTAATGGGCGATGATGAAGAAGCCATCCGACAGGTACTGACTGTCTTCGTACAATCGACCGCCGATGATTTGGTGCAGATGAACAATCTGATAGAAAAATCGAAGTTCGTTGAAGTGCAGGACCTTTGCCACAAGATTCTGCCCATGTTCACCCAATTGGAACGCGACACTGAATTTCTCTCCAAAATGAACACCTTACGCGGACAAGGCAAAAAAGAGAAACATTACCGTCATTGGAAAGACGATGCGCAGAAATTCATGGCACAGACCGATGAATTAATGGATTTGTTAGCGGAGAAGTACGGAATCATCTAACATATACAGTTTACAAATCAAATCAAACAGTATAGGCCTAAAAACAGACAACCCCTCGCCGTTGTTTGGTGAGGGGTTTCCGTTGTGGGTGGGCGGCGCGCTACTTTCCCACGGTCTCCCGCAGTATCATCGCCGCGGCGGGGCTTAACTTCTCTGTTCGGGATG
>Ga0310786_10000916_pt1 | contig 46905 bp, 45 predicted proteins | sample AusTroGonzalo_MG_FD_203881 | JGI IMG/M metagenome (GOLD analysis project Ga0310786, IMG submission 203881) | Bovine rumen microbial communities from tropical cattle in Woodstock, Queensland, Australia - Gonzalo_03 (v2) (version 2) | ecosystem: Host-associated > Mammals > Digestive system >...
ACGTAATTATTAATCCTGCATAGTTGCGACAGATTTTGTCGTATGCTGTGTGTAGTTTTGCGCTGAATTTTGATTTTTGTTTAACCGTAAAAAAAGAAAAATATGAAGAAAATTGTAAAAGAAACCAAATTCGATGCCTTGAGGTCGTTCTGTGAAATCTCGAAGAAACTGGAAGGAAGCAATATAATAATGCTTCATGAATTTATGCCAGATTTCTATCCTAAGGGAAAACTGCCAAAGGAGGAAGATCAATCTGATGAACTTCCTATGTTTGGAAGAAGCAGAAGTCGCTCACGTTCACATAGTGAGACATCGCTGAAAGAGACTGATATCAAACCATTAAAGGAGGAGATTTGTCTGTTTGCCAAGTATTTGGGGATTGGCGAGATTGAGGCGATTCTGCTTGTTGCAGCATATACCAAGGAAATTGAACGCGATTGCCAGTTTGATATTGGCGACATCACCGACTTTATAGGGCTTAAAGCTATAGAATTTATGCCCATAAGAAGCCATTTTGACAATCTTGTAGAGAATTATATGTTTGTGAGAGTCATGTGCGGTCATAGGAAACAGTTCAAAATAGAAAGTTCGCTAGCCATGGCAATACAAAGTAGCTCACCATACAAAAAACCAGAAAAGAAGATGGTTGACAGGTACTGTTTCTGCCGTATCGTTGGCGACCTTGCAGAAGAGAGAAGCGACGAGAATATAACAACGCACAGTCTATTTGAAAATGTTGAGCAGCTCGAGGAGCAGAATGCTGGGTTGGATTTCGTGCAGAATGTAAAAAAGATTTCGGACGAGACCGACGAGCGCACACTTTTTTATATCTGTTGCAACGATTTCATTGAAAACAAGCGTTACCACGAATCAGGACTTGAATGCACGCTTTCCGACATTTACGACTCGGTGCAAAAGCGCATGAAGGTGAGTTCGGACATTATGAGCAAGAAGCATATTCTTATCCATTCCAACTTGATAGAAAAGTCGGAAGGAACTTTTGTTTCTGAAGTTACTCTTTCTCTTACAGATAAGGGCAAGTCGATATTTCTTGAGAAAGACCTTGACTTGTATCAGAAGCAGAAAAGCAGCAAAAAACTTTCTTCGCCCGAAGACATAAAAGAGAAGCAAATGTTTTATTCTGAAGAATTTGGACATAGGATTAATTCGCTCACGCAAAGCCTTATGAATGAGAACTTTGTCAACCTTCAGACACGTCTTGAAAAAGAAGCAATGCCAAAGGGCGTATCGGTAATTTTCTATGGCGCGCCTGGTACCGGAAAGACAGAAACGGCCATGCAGATTGCTCGTCAGACAGGTAGAAAGGTCTATCATGTGGATATTAGCGCAAGCAAATCGTGTTGGTTCGGAGAAAGCGAAAAGCTGATAAAGCGCATTTTCACCGACTATCGCGAGATGTGCAAGAACGAAGATTTGAAGCCTATACTTCTTTTCAACGAGGCCGATGCCTTGTTCAGCAAGCGCAAGGAAATTGGCAGTTCATCTGTTGACCAGACCGAAAACGCCATACAAAACATTCTGCTCGAGGAACTTGAGAAACTTGATGGAATTTTGATGGCTACGACCAACCTGGCCGATAATCTTGACCTGGCATTCGAACGCCGTTTCATTTTCAAACTGAAGTTCGACAAGCCTACCCTCGAGGCTAAGCAGAACATCTGGAAAAGCAAGCTCAATTGGCTCAGCGACAAAGAATGCCGCGATTTAGCTGCAAGCTACGACTTTTCGGGCGGAGAAATCGACAACATTGCACGCAAGGTCGTCATGGAAGAGGTTGTAAGCGGCAACAGACCCGACATCAACTTCATCGTTGACGCATGTAAAAACGAGAGGTTCGCTGGTGGTCAGCACACAAAGATTGGGTTTTGAGAGGTAAAAAAATAGGGTGATTCTTGGTCACCCTATTTGATTTGTTGTTTTGTTTATTTTCTCAATTGTTTTTTCTGTTTATAAAGGATTCTGAAGAGTTCAAAATGTTGTCAGGATTTGTAACCTATAATTCACTGCCATAGCAGTAAATCCGACACTACTTTCTGAAAAAACGAAAAGTATTCAATATATTAGTATGTAAAATATAAAGACTGATATGAATCAAATTGATAAAACCGAAGAACCAAACAACTACGAATCGTTTAATGATATTGTAAACACCATTACGGACGATATGCTATTGGAATTGTCAAGTATTTCGCAACGAAAAACCGGACTGGATGTCATTGTGTGGATTCAAACCTACATTCTGCAAACAAACCAACACAATACACCTCGAATAAGATTTCAAAACAATACTGCAATCAAGCCTCAAATCATAGAAAGCATTCCAATGTCAATATCTAATGAACCGAAAATACTGTTAAAGTCCAATGATTTGGATAAAATATCGCTAACACCAAAGCAAATCGCGAGCATTAAAGAATGGATTGTACGCAACAAGGATATTTTGTTGAAACATTGGAATGCAGAAATAACAAGTTACGATGTATTTGAATCGTTGAAATAACACAATTGTACAACATGAATAACAACGAACTATCATATCTCTGGACAGTAGAGAAAGCCAACCAAAAAGCTCTGTACGGCATGTGGCACGACTGGATTTGTGGTCGTAATTGCTATGTAGAATGTACTGTGCCTGATGTGCAAACAGCCAAGAAATACATTGAAGCACGGCATATCCGCGAATGTTTTTATGGCGGTATGTCTTCGCGGTTGGACAGAAAATACACCTCAGAGGAAGTCGAAAAATATTCGAAATTGGAGAACAAATTCCGCAGAATGCACCTCGATATGCGCGACCAGATTTTCACAGGCGACAACGGAAAGAAAGGTCTTCGCGATGTGTGCGGAAAGGTTCTAATAGAACCTCAATTCGATGATTTCCCCGAACTCTACACTTGCTTCGAACGAACCAACTTGATTCCAGTTATCCTAAATAGCCGCTATTTTCTGTACGACATCAAGGAACAGCAACTTTTAACCAAGGGCTACGAACGCATTTACCGCTATTTCTGGTCGTATATCGACTATTTTGTGGCGGTGCAAAACGACAAGATGGGCATCCTTGATGGAAACAACGGCACCGAGTCCACCCCTATCGACTTGGACGAGGTCTATTCAATGCAGGACCCAGATGGCGCCATACCAATGGTGAAGGATGGCAAAATTGGATTTCTGTTAGGCGACACCTATACCCAACCTATATTTGACGATGTATCTATAAACTCGGAAAATTATACTCGTGTACTGCTTAATGGGAAATGGGGCTGGATTGACAGCGATGGAAAATTCACTACAAATGAATCGGAAGCGTCATTTGGCAGTTGGTACGACAGAGAAAAATAACTTTCATTTTCGTTCTGCCAAGTACTTTTCGTAAATTTCCTGTAATTCATTTTTACGGCGAGTAGAGATTTTCTTCGGCTCAAATACAAATATTGTTGGAGCGTGGTCAATACTTGGACATAGAGGAGAAAGCACTTCATAGGTATCCAATGAACTTCCAAACTCGGTACTCAAAGCATGTTCACAAGTATCGAAACCGCTATGCGTTGCAATGTATTGTTCTAATTGCTCATCTATTTCAGTTGCCGAAGGCGGTGTTTTGACAATTACCGCGAGGTTTACTTCATCATCGCTCCAATATATATTTTCGTGACAACCTAGTATCTCCACAATATCACCTAGTTTGAACTTTATTTGGTCTTTGTGGCGACCATGAAACATATTTCTTCGTCCCCAATAGTTATAATCAACTGGCGAAAGTCCGCTGTGAGGAAAGAAATGTGCATATGCATCTTCGCCCCAAAGCGTGCCATCGGGCAAGTATATCCTTAACGAAAGATATTCCCAATTTCTTGTTTCTACTCCCAATGGTATTTCTGTGAGTGTATATGCGTAAATATCATTGTGCTTTTCTTCGTAATATTTGGATTTGCTGGCAATATACTCGTTAGCATTGTTCAAATCTTTGAAATACAACACATTTCCGCGACGAGTCTTGAACGCAGGGAATTTTTGTTTTTTGCGAACACTATAATATGTCAACTTGAATATGCTATCAATGTTTACCATAACGGGCAAGTATTTCTTCATACTTTGACTTAAACTTGTCTTTCAACGCCTTAGATACAGGTTTTGTTGGATTGAAAACATTTGGTGACAGAGGATGAAAATGCGTATCACCTTCGCCCAACGATTCAACCAGATAACTATCATCGCTGTAATCCCAATGAAACGGAATTTCATTGTACTTTTCCTGACAACGATTACAGAATCGTTTGTAATCATCTTCAGTCGGCTGAGAGTGTTCAACGACACATAGTTCCGCATGCCTCTCGTCAATCACCTCCACGATGTCACCCGGATGAAAGCGAATCTGTTCCGGTGAACGACCTTCAAAATGCCGCTCACATTTGTGGTCAAGCAAACACTTATCGTTAGGGCTTCCATCGGCAGTGTATGTACGAACGGATTGAATATTTTCCCCTTGCTCTTCATCCAATTCACGCTCGGTTATTTTGTATGCCAAGACATCATCCTCGGCAATGTGCACCATCTGGTCACTCTCCCCAGCTAGGCAAATCTTGACATCCTCGTTCATTTGTTTCTCTGCCTTTGCCAAAGTCGAGAAAAAGCCCATATCCCACTTTCTAGTTTTGCGAACAGGATAACGACTTTTGCTGTTGGCTGTAATTCTGACTAATTCAAAAATAGTTTTCATTGATTTTTAATGATTTATAACGAGCACAATGCAAGACCATAAGAAACAATTATAACTATTCCTCAATTCTATATTTGAGGTTCGGAAATTTTTTCTTGAATTCAATGAATAACGGATCTAATTCATTATCAGAGATGAAGCCAATTCCATAAATAACTGGCAGTTCTTTCGGACCGCCATATTTGGAATAATCTTTCATACGAATTTCTCTGTAATGTTTGTTTGATGGTATAACCTTATGATACCATTTGACGTATTCCATCGTTATGTCTAAAGTGTGTACTATAACTTTCATAATCAGTATTATTAAAATTATTACAGTTATAATATATTTAAGAATGGGTGGGAATTTAATGGTGGTGATATGTTGTCTGGATTTGCAATCCAGACTATATGAATATGAGGATTTTTAATCCGTTTGGCTGCAAAAATTATTGTTATTCCGCATTACAAATGCTGATATTCATGCCTTTCGGATTACAAATCCGAAAGAACAAAAGGGAAAATTTAATGAGGTTGAAATATGATTTGTAGCGAGCGCAAAACATTGCGCCGCTACATTGCCAATATTCATTCCTCCGTTTCCTTCAATTTTTCCCAAACCTTTACCATTGCCCATGTGTCGAGTTCGCAGTAACGGAGCAAGGCTTCGCGGCTGGCAGTGGCCTCGGCGGGCGACATATCCTTGATGCGCGGAAAGATTGACATTGCATCGCCACCGTTCTGGCACCGCTCATCCAGATTGTGATAGTTGAGCGATGGTTCATCTGGGAAAAGTGCCGGCAATACGCTCTTAATGCTAAACGAACCACCCATTGCTGGAACATAGTAACAGCCATTCTGGAAAGGAACAAGCAAATCCTGTATGTGTTCGCGGATGTTGAGCAGATGCGCTGCAAGATCGGGATACAGCGTAGCCAACTCCCTGATGCGCCCACACTCGAAGCCCTTGTTGTAGGCCAAGGTGCAGACATCCATAGGAATGTCGCGGCAAAGTTGTTCTGCCAAGACTCGACGCGGATCGAAGCCATCGCTAGGCGCTAGAAACTCCTTGTGCTGATATGGTGCATCGGCACTCTCCTTGATATGAAGCGAATACTGGAATGTAATCTGCTGATATGGTTTCTGCCCATCGTACTGCGGAACCGCCTGCTGCAAGGTTTCAAAATCAAGGAAATAAAGCGGATAACTCAGTTGCGAAAGAAAATCGCGGATACCTTCCCTATCAATGTGCTCGGTATGGTTCAGCGTACATTCCACCTGCATCTGCTGCTTGTCGGTCAGATTTTCGTTTCGCAGTTCCTCAAATGTCAACCTGCCGGCATTATAGTGTTCCAACTTCTTCTTGAAGTTCATTCTATAAATGTCAAAAACCGTAGGCTTGTCCTGCGGAACATTATGCAGCCGCTTGCAATAATCCCAGAAAGCACAAGCGTATGGCTTCATACAATTTTCGGAAAGCTCGACCGATGGTTCGGTTTCGCTGTTTAGCAAACTCGATGCCCTTGAAACCAGAATATGGACTTTTGAATATTCCTTTTCTACCAGAGCCTTCATATCAATAATGACAAAAAGTTTCTGCAAGTCGAGTTCACCCTGCCGAACATAGTCGCTGTTAAGACAGACAAGATATGTATTGATAACCTTTACACCACACTGCGAAAGCACCCATTTCTGATAAGCGATGTCGGGGGCATACTTTTCCAATCTGGTCTCCTCGCCGTCACATTCCGGAAAACTTGAACTTTTTACCTCGTAGATGTCCCAGCCATCACCGTTTTTCCTAAGTATATCCACAGCGCAATAGTGCGATTCCTTCCACGCCGTCACAAACGGTCTGTCCGAATCGGAAAACAGATTCTCCAATACACGATTTCGCTCGTATGTAAACGAAGCCTCGCAGATGTTCTCCACGCCCTCCTCCATCCATTGGCGTGTCTGGCTTGCCATTGCGGCAAGGTCGAGTCTGCCATCGGATTTCTCGGCGTGTGCTTCCTTGAAGTCGCCGAAAAGCCCCATAGCAAGGTCGCCGACATTGTTGCCCTGCTCGAAACGAGCCTCCACGGCTGCATTCTCAGTTGCTTCATCTGGTTTGTTTACCTTGAGCCACAATAATTTTGGACACTGGCAATATGCCGTGTAGCGCGATTTTGAGAGTCCTTTTGCGAGATGTTCCATATACAATTGTTTCTAAGTTTCTAGTTTTTTTGTTTCTGGATTTGTTGTGTCGTGGCGCGCCGCGACTGTACAAGATTTCTATAATTTTAAAGTTCAAAAATTCAAAGTTTAATAGTTCCAGGTTTTCAAAACGGCAAGTCGTCATCTTCATCATCTTTTTTCGGTGATAGCACATAGTCTTCTGCCGTTGGGTTGGAATAACTCTTAACATTTTGCTTGCAATATTCCATGAATGGGCAGCCCTCCACACAAGGGTCGGGAAGATCGTTGAACGGACCATTCCTTCTGTCGCGAAGATAGTGCAATGCCAACCACACTTGCTTTTCGACTTTGGGATATTCGGTTTCAACCAGAGCATTCATATCAACGACAGACCTTTGCAAATCGGATTCGCCCTGTTGCACGCCTACAAGGTAAACATTGCCGACTTTTACACCGCACTGCGTAAGCACCCATTTCTGATAGGCAAGGCTCGGCGCAAACATTTCTGGATTTGTCTCCCCTTCGCCAAATTCGGGCTGAACCTTGTAGATGTCCCACCTATCGCCGTTTTTCCGCAGAATGTCAACCGTGCAGTAGTTGCCATTATACATAAATGATGCCTTGCAGATGTTCTCTGCACCCTCATTCATCCATTGGCGCGTCTGGTTTTCCATAGCGGGGAAGTCGGCAACGCCATCCGATTTTTCTGCGTGCGCTTCCTTAATGTCGCCGAAAAGTTTCCGTGCGATGTCGCCCACATTGACGCTCTGCTCGTTGCCGGGTTCCTCCGGCACATACGCTTTTGCATCATCAGGTGTGTTTACCTTGAGCCAAAGCAATCGGTGGCATAGGTTGTATGTAGTGTAGCGCGATTCGTCCAGAGCTTCCTGGAGTAGTTCCAGCGGATAAATATACACAACATTCTCGCAATCGTCCAGAAGGTATCTTCCATTTTCGTCCTTTGGGGCATCCATCTCAAACAGCTTCCCATTTTCCGAGAAGCCTTCACGCGTCACAGGACCTTCCATACACTCCACGAAGTGCAACATCATTTCGGGAAACGAAGCGACAACATCCGTGATAATATCGAAAGCGATGCAACACAAATCTCCGTTACACGAATCGAAATAGAATCCGTATTCGCCATCTGGTGATGGGTCTTCAAAGTTGAACTTAATCTTTTTGCTTTCCTCTGTATTCAATTCTTTCAGCAGTTCGTTGGCGCACTCGTATATCTTTAGCGCATCTTCGCGCCGCCTAGTCGAAAGTCCCAATACTATGTAACAACTCATAAGTGTAATGTTTTATTTAATTCTCTACTATTGAAGTTGCAATTTCCTCCATATTATCCCATTCTCCTATAACTTGTTTATATTGATCTGCCAACCAATCCTTTAATTTCCCAGATCTCTTCATTTCTGCAATACTTTCTTTATGATCTTTAATCATTATTTTTTTACTTTTTCTATTTTTTCTATTATTTCTAAACTCCCTTTCATAGTGGATGCATAACGGCAAATCGTCTTCTTTTCCAAAAAAGAACGACCTTGCTTTTTCACTTGGACACCATTCATAATGGACAAGTCTGTTCCATCCTGCGCCAATAATCTGAATATAACCAGACGACAATCTGTTGTTCAGTACAACTTCTTTGCCGTTATCTTTAAAATATTGGATTGTTGCCTTTTCAAATTCGTCATATACTGGTCTTTCAAGTTCTCGCATATATGCAAGCAATCTATCCCTATACTCTTTGCATTCTTCTTTATTTATTATAGAAAGAGGTTTTACTCGTTCTAGCATAGTGTTATACTGAACGACATCAGTTTCGTCATTTATTTCCAAATCATTAAATATTTCGGACTTTACCGATTCTGTCAAAATCTTGCCAACGGCATCTTCACCAAACATTCGTTCCAGATAATCAATATAACAATCTGCAACACATCCTACAGAAGCATAGGAATACTTTATTATTGGCATAACTTTCTCCTTTAACCATGGTAAAATGTCATCGTGATAATTAATACAAACGAGTCCTCCTATTTTGGGCTTCTTATTTTCTTCCCGACTTTTTTCATCATAACTACCATCTGTTGGACGACCTCCGTGCAATGTGCCATCCCTTGTAACATATACAACCCAAATGTCTTTAAGATGAATTTTTTCGTTTTCTTCTACAGCTTTGATATATCGTTCAATCTGTTGTTGCTGGTCTCCAGCACCACATATCTTATTTTCTATGATAATAGCATATTCTCCTTTCCTATAGATTAAACCATCTATGAAATTTAGACCTCCGCTATCATCATATTCATCTCGTTTATTTTCATAACATTTATTGAATACGAAGTCTTTTTGCTCCATATTGCTTATATTAACATTGATTCCGAATTCCTTACAAAAAGAAGCAAGGACTTTAAATGACTTATTTTCTGTTTCTGTTTTCAAGAATGCCAGCAGTATTTTTGTATGCTCATTCTCGCTCAAACGACCAGAAAACATCTCGAAGAAATTCTGATGTGTAGGATATAAATTCCGATTTTCTTGCTTAGCATCAGAAAATTTTGCACTTTTTTTTCATAATCATCTAGATATTTTTCAATTATTGGATTTACAACATTATACAAATTTTTAAACTTATCTACAATATCGCCGTCTGTATCGGTGTTAAGACTATACCAATTCCATTTCTTTGACCAATCTAACTTTACGAATCTTTTGTCATTTTCGATGTTATTCTTTATTAAGTCTTCAGCATCACATTCAAAATGTAATTCACAACAAATTTCATCTCCTTTAGGATGCCGTATCGCTTCATAATGAATGTTTTCTGTAAGGAACTGACTGGCGGGAAAATTGCAATAATTAGGTTTATTACGAACGCGTTCTGGACCACATCCAACAATTTTACAGATTCCTAATACATCTTTTTCACTCAAAAGTCCTTCTATTTCCTTTTTAAATTCCATTTCTTTTTTTAATTTATTATTAGCTACTTATATTTTATATTCTCTCATTCTCCCTCCTCTGCCGAAGTCCGTAAAACAGAATCGGAAGATAATGACCTTGCAAATTTATAATTATTGCTCTGATTACAATAATATATTTAAACCGTTCGCATAATTTACTTCTTTCTACAAGATTACAATTTTTCGGTGCTAATTTACAAAATTTGGAGATATGTAAATGTATATTGAGAAAAATTTATGCAAAAAAAGGAATGCAAATCGGACATTCCTCTAATTCGTAAATCCCTTTAGGAGATCACGGATAGCCGACCGCTACAACGCTCCCCGTTCCGTATCGCATGTGCGCTCAGGCTTCCGAACCTTTAGCTCACGCAGCGAAGCAAGTATATGACAGTACCAGGCAATCGTCAATCGTAAATCCTTTTGCATCTTGTCAGCAAAATCGTAAATCGTAATTCGTAAATCGTAAATCAACATTTATATTGCATTCTTGTTTATCGCCATTATCTTCTCCCTTGCCTTCCGTGGCAACATTCCGCAACCAGCAAACGCACTTTCGCAAATTTGTGTGACCGAATCGGGCAACTCAAACAAAAACAAGCCGCTACAATCCTGAAATGCCTCCGTGCCGATTTTTGTCACCGACTTGCCAAATGTTACCGCCCCCATACGACTGCAACCCGCAAACGCGCCATCGCCTATTATCTTCACAGAATCAGGTATATCAATAGAAATCAAATTATTGCATTCAAGAAACATCCCATACGGAATTCTCTTCAACGATTCGGAAAGCGTTACATTCTCAAGACTGGAGCAATATTCAAATGCACAACCGTAAATTTGCTTTACAGAATCCGGTATCACCAATGATGTAAGGTTGCTGCACATTCCAAACGCATTATGACCGATTGAAGTAACCGCTTTGGGTATGTCTATCGATGTAAATGCACATCCGAAGAATGTATAATTGCCAATTTTTGTAATTTTAGCCGGAATGTTCACAGATGCAAGCCTTATGCAGTTGCAAAACGCATAGTTGCCAATTCTGGTCACAGTCTCGGGAATTTTGACAAATTTAAGGCGGTGACAATAAATAAAGGCCTGGTCGCAGATTTCGGTTACCGAATCGGGGATTGAAACATAAACAAGGTTTTGGCACCACCTGAATGCCGCCTCGCCTATCCTTGTTACCACTGGAGGAATAATAATCGAAGTCAACGCACAATCATCGAACGCCATATCTCCGATTTTGGTAACAGAGCCTTTAAGCAGAATAATACCCTTTCCATCGGAGAACTTGTGCGAGATTGAATTGTTCGCGATCCAACTGGTTTCAAGTTTTTCATCACTCTCGTAAATGATTGTGCGGCGTAATGCTTTTTTGTCCATTTTCATCTTAATTTTTGTAAGATAAGATATTTAAACATGGACAAACATTTAAACAAAAAGGATATAAATCGTGCAAAAATTTTATCATTTTTTCAAAAAAGGCACACATCTTTTCCGCCACAACACACTAAACCTAAATTTATTACAAATAGAAATGCACATTTCCGAAATGGCGGTTTCTATTTTGTCGAGATGCGAATAATATCACAATGAATTAAATGAAAGTTTTATCGTTAATCTTTTATTAGTCGCTCTATAGTACCAAGAAACTGTTCTACCTTAGGAATCAAAGGCAAAATATCAGATTCTGAAAGAGTTTTCCAGTCGTCATAATCTCCTGTCTGCCGCAATTCATACAACTCGCTATAAAACTTGCCAATTTCCGCAGAAACAATTCCAGTTTTAACGAAATGAAGCCCGAACAATCCAATAATTCCGCCATGGGTGTGTGCGCTCTGCCCGTTCTTTAGAAGCAAAGCAGAAACCATATAATAACAAGCATAATACATCCTGTTGGCTGCCGCATACCAGTACTTATTTTCAATTATGCCTTTTGCCTCCGTCCAAGTTTCCTTGGAACGGCGCACCTTGTTAAAAACCAATGCTTGTCTTTCTTCATCCGTCAACACAAGACAACACCTTCCCTGCTTACATTGTTATAAAATGGAGTACCCTTTCGTTTTGCCCACTCATTGTAGGAGTATATCTTCGGGCTAAAATATGTTCCATATTCCCATCCTAACTCAACAAAAGGATAGGCGAATGTTCCAAAAACATCACCATTCACATCCTTTTCGTCAAGCAATATAAGCAAGTCCCAGTCCGATTCTTCCCGAGCATCACCACGCGCACGAGAACCGAAAAGTATAAGCCTTGCACCATTAGGCAACACCTTTGTTCCTAACATTTTTATGGATTTCAATATGGAATCTTTTTCCGTTGGCATAACATTATACTTCTTCTGCAAAAATACATTTTTATCATTAAACAACGACATTTTTCTTTTGAAAATTTGTTCTAAGAACGAGCGCAAAGCATTGCGCCGCTACAAAATCGTCAAATTTTCAAATCTTCAAATCCAAATTTTTGCCCTTTCAGGGCGCGGTTGTTCGTTCGGACTGATTTGAGGCGTTGCCTCACCTTATATGCTCGTTGGGCTTTCAGCCCGCTGTTAAATGTTGTTTTTGTGCATCATCCCAATCGAAAATCGTAATTCGAAAATCGTAAATCAACTTTGCATGAAGGCAATTTCAATACATCTTCACACTAAACACCGTTCAAAACAATTTTATTCCTTCATTTAAATTATAAATGAGTATATTTGCCACATGAAACGCACAATAATAATACTACTTATAATTGTCGCCATAGTAATGGCCGTAATAATAATCGTAAATATCTTTAGCATGAAAGGAGACTACACAACATTGAATGCCAGCGACTTCGAGAAAGCAATAATGGGCGATGACAAACCTATCGTAGTTGACGTAAGAACCTCTGACGAATACAACTCAGGACACATACGCAATGCTATCAACATAGATGTAAAAGGCGACAATTTTGTCGAAATAGCGGAAGAAAAGCTAGATAAAGACAAAAAAATTGCCGTCTATTGTCAGGGAGGAATCCGTAGCCGCAAGGCTGCTGCTAAATTATCCGACAAAGGATTCACGGTAATAAACCTCGAAGGCGGTATATCTGAATGGATAAAGGCAGGAAAAGAAACAGTAAAATAATCAGAAAAGTCATACAACAGCAAAACAATTAGACTGCTATACTATTCTGACACATTTTTACAGATTATTTTTCAACTGCTTATAAAATTTTTATAAATTTGCCTAACAATTTATTGCGCAATGAAAAGAATACTTTTGTCAACATTAATACTCGTTGCTTCACTCTGCAGCCTGATAGCACAAAACATTACCATCAGGTTCTCCGGCAGATCTCAGGACAATTTATATATGCGGCTCGACAGCGTGGCTGTACACGACATTTCACAGCAATGGGAACGAACAATATTCTACCCCGACACCGTATTGATAGCCATACTCAATAGCATTGAAAACCAAAACTCTCCCTCCTTTTCCGTTTCTCAAAACTCCCCCAACCCTTTCGACGGCAAAACCGAAGTCGCAATATCAATCCCAAATGATTGCACAACGACAATCCAAATATCCGACATCAACGGAAGAATACAAGCCCAAACAACCCAGAAACTTAACGCAGGTACACACACATTCGAAATAAACCTCACAACGCCACAAGCATACATACTTTCGGCAACCGCAAACGGCAAAACCTCATCCATAAAGATGATTAACACAGGAAAGGGATGTTCAAATTCAATTTCATATATAGGACAAACTTCGCAGCAAAAACTTATCGTAAACGACATATTTCAACTTGGCGACCAAATGAAATATATTGGCTACGCAACCTTTGAAGGAGCATCGGTAACAAGCACAACGATAACACGGACACAAAACGCAAGCGAGAACATAACACTATCATTTCCAATAAACATATCAGGCGCAACAGATGTTCCACAAGTAAGCACATTCCAAGCGACGGAAGTAAGCCAAACCTCTGCCACAATGAATGGGAAAGCAACATTCAGCGCCCCACTGCAAACCACTGGCTTTTACTACGGCACAAGCACCAGCAGCATGAGCAACAATATAACAACTACGCAAAGTCCAACAGGCAATTTCTCATACCTGCTTTCGGGACTAGAACCAGGCACCACATATTTCTACCGCGCATACGCCATTTACAACGATGAAATCTATACTGGAGAAATAAAAAGTTTCACCACCGATTCTCCAAACGGAAACCACGACCTAACCGTAACCTTTACAAGCAAAGGGCACAGCACAAACTACCAATATCTCTATCTGTATATCCCTCTCGACAGCATAAAAGTTGTAAATCAAACCAGGAACTGGGAACAAACACTAATATTTCCAGACACTATAATGAATGTTGATTTTAATAATACAAAACTCAACATCAACGGAAATGCCAGTTCCGGCGACAGAATGACATACACTGGCTACACTTCATACCGAGGAGTACTGTACTCCCAACAGACACAGCGCTACCTATACTCCAGCACTTTGGAATTTATGTTTGAAATTCCGTTCTGCGACGACAAGTACATTCACATCGAAATTAATGATTGCGAACCAGTTACATATAATGGCATCACCTACTCTCAAAGCGGTCATTACGAAATAGAACGCTACCCGACCGCATACCACTGCGACAGCATAATAATACTTGACATAGAAATAAGAAACCATATTTTCACAGAAATTAATGTTTCAACCTGCGACGACAGCTATACATGGGCAGATAACACATATACAGAAAGCGGCATTTACCAACAGACATTTACTTCGGTTCATGGATGCGACAGCCTTGTTTCGCTGAACCTAACAGTTGGCAACGGCTTCACCGACGAACGTGACGGAAATTCATACTGCACGGTTACAATAGGAAATCAAGTGTGGATGGCAGAGAATCTCCGATATCTGCCAAGTGTAAATAGAGGCACAGATGAATCGTGGACAGAAAGCAGGTACTACGTTTACGGCTATCAAGGAACAAATGTTGACGATGCTAAAGACACGTACAATTATGCGGAATACGGTGTGCTATACAATTTTATAGCAGCGCAAACCGCATGCCCGTCGGGATGGCACCTGCCAAGCGACAGCGAATGGACCGAACTGGAAATATATCTGGAAAACAACGGCTACAACTTCGACGGCTACGTAGATACCGACAACGACCGCGAAACACACAATGTAATAGCAAAATCATTGGCATCAACATACAACTGGACGGTTTCCGACATTAACAATACACCCGGATGCCTGCAACAAAAGAACAATTCGAGCGGATTCAACGGAAAACCAGCTGGTTGGAAAACACTAAACGGCCAGTTCGCATATATAAACGAAAACGGCACTTGGTGGTCGTCAACACCATACAGCAACCACCACTGGGACAGGTACCTTCACTTTACAAGAACATACGTCACAAGATCGCACAACGAAAACCATATAGGTATGAGCATAAGATGCATACAAGACTAAACAGATGCTTTTCACCTGACTGAAACAATGCGTAATTTTTGGGAAAACATGTTAATACGGGTTGCCTAGGAATGTCTTTTACAACCTTACAATTCCGTTCTTTATCGAATACTTTATTAATTCCGCAGTATTGGAAATGCCCATCTTGCGGAAAATATTCAGCTTATGACCTTCCACGGTTCTGGCACTAATACATAGTTTTTCGGCAATCTCCTTGCTCATAAGACCATCGGCACAATACCTGATAATTTCCAATTCGCGTTGGGAAAACATGTCTTCCCTAAATTTCCTTGTCGAGGCAACTTCCTTGAGTATCATGGAAATATCACAACCAAAATAATCAGCGCCATCGGCAATGGTTTCGATGGCATTATACAGGTCATCTGGTTGCGATGCCTTGCTGATAAAACCATTTACGCCTATTTCCATAGCTTTCAGCACTGTTGTCTCATCTGTTTCTGCCGACAAAACAAGAATCTTCACATCTGGATACCCACGTCTCAACCTTTCGGCAACCTGCAGTCCATTCATTTCGGGCATAACTATATCAATCAGCACGACTTCAGGCTTAAAATCATTAACAGAAGCAAAAAACTGCTTACCCGATGAAAATGTACGAATATAGTTCAGATCATAATAAGGCATCATTGCCATCCCTATGCCCATCAAAAACAATGGATGATCATCAATTATTGCTATTTTCAGTTGCCTTGGCATTGGATTTACATATTGTAAAATTAAACTTAGTGTATTTTCCCTCTTCGCTTTCGACCGAAATGGAACCACCGTTTTTCTTTACCATCTGCTCACACACCACCAAACCTAGTCCATTTCCTGTCTCTCCTTTTGTCCCAATCGTAGATTTCTTTGCAGCTACAGAAAACAAATCCTTTAGCCTGTCGTGCGAAATTCCTACTCCGTTATCCAACACCGACACCTCATACATTTCGCCGGAATCGGCCACAGAAACATGAATCTTAGATTGTTCATGCGAAAACTTTATTGCATTTGACAAAAGATTGCGCAAAACCGTTTCCAACATATTTCTGTCAGCATATACAATACACTCGTCAGGCACATCGGTTACAATGCTAATATTCTTGTTATCAGCATTAATTCTTATAAGTCTGACAACATTTTCTATCACTTCCCTTAGGTTCAAATCTATCGGATTATAAGGCATACGCCCCACCTCCATCTGCGACCAGTTCAGCAAATCGAAAATCAGCTTCACCTGCTCGTCGCTTGCCTGCAAAACCTGACAACAACACTCTTTTATCGATGCGCTATCAAGCGAATCGAAATTATCGCAAATTGCTTGCATTGCGTTACGCTGAGCTATTGCAGGATTCTTAAGATCGTGCGAGATTATTGATATAAATCTATCTTTGGTACTGTTAATATCAAGAAGTTCAGCATTCCTAGCACGTTGAATACGCCAGATACGCACTACGAGGAAAACCACCACTAGAAGCAAAAAAATCGCCAGAATAAGGATTGTTCCAATAAACCTTTGCTGCGCTAAATCCTTTTCCTGAACTTCGGCTATATATTTCTGCTGTTCCAAATCTTTTTTCTGAGACTCAATCTGCTGCTCCTTATCCCGAATTTCATATTTGACACGCTGAGCATTAAGCCTGTTCGTCATATCTTCAGAAAAAATTGAATCAGACAGCTCCGAATACATTTTGATGCATTGGTATGCTTCGCGATAGAGACCGCGCTCCTCGTAAAAAAACCTTTTTTCCCTATACACATTGAGCAGTACCTGCCGATAATGGTTGTCGGATGCAAGTTTCTCACTGCGATTGAATAGAGTTTCAGCCTCGTCATATCTTCCTTTATCCGCTGCAACCTTCGCAAGACCTTGCAAACTCATCGAGGTTATCTCCACATCAGATATTGCTTCGGCCATTGCCTTCGAACGTTCAAAGTACAGATACGCTTCGTCACTATTACCCATCAGATAGTAACACAATGCCACATTGTAGTACGTATTGCAGATTGTTGCACTATCTTGCAACTTATCCTGCAACACAAGAGACTGGTTAAACATTTCAATAGCCTTGTCGTACTCCTTAATTTCCTCGTAAACACAGCCTACATTGTTCAGCGAAATGGAAATTCCCAAATCGCTTCCCATTTCCTTCGCAAAACTGAGAGCCTTATTGTAATAGGTCAACGATTCGTCCAGTTTGCCCATAAAAAAGTAAATGGATCCATAGGAAGACATTATCCTTCCCCTCAAATAATTGTCGTCGGCAGGCAGAAGGTCTTCGGCTTCTTCCAGACACATAAGAGCCTCCGAATAATCGCCAAGATAGTTGAGAACTAGTCCATACGAAAGCAACAGTTCCGGAAGCCGATTGTTATCATGCACTTCCCGAGCAATTTTCACTGCATTTGAATAGCAAAATGCAGCATTGTAAAGATCCGATTCCGCCTCATACTTTTCTGCAGCCTGCACACAACTGTCCATTGGCGACATTTTCTCCCGTGCCAATGCCATATACGACACCAACAAAGAGAGCAAAAGGCAGAAGAATCCTCTACTATTCATACATACTACGGCTTTCCAAAATGGAAATCAAATCATCAGCCAACTGCTTCTTCATGCCTTCAAACGAAGAATAGTTGGTGCGAACAATTTCCCTGCACCTTGCAAGCGACTCCCCTGAAATATTGCCAAGATTGTTCTCCACCAACGAAAGGCAATCCAAAGCAAGCATTTCGTCTGCAACTACAAACTTCTCCACAAACGATGAAACATCCTCAAACACAACCGACGACTGCCACAAATTGGAGATAAATTCACCAATAAGCTCGTGATCCATATACGCGGAAAGATTTTCAAGTATCTCGCTCGAAACCTTCGCACTTTTCATGTCAAGGAAAACACGTCCTATTTCGGTACGGACATTGGCAAAAGGCGTCGTGAAAAACACTTCTATCATTGGTGCGATACAATATTCGCCACCTACTTCGCGAATAGTGTACAAAGTTTCCACAATAACATCTTCGTCAGGACTATGCAAGTCGGCAATTATTTTTTTCTGCTCCTTATTCAGCTTCGACAAATCAATCATATCAATACCTTTAACAATTTGCAAATTTAACAAAAATTAGGCTTAGCCAAACCTTTTATTAATAAGAAAACTCTTCGCGGAACAAATCGTCCATTGTCAAGCTTTTCTGAACATGACCACTGTATTCATTCTTTTGCAACCCGTAAGTTGTTATTAGCGTCAGATGCGGATTCCGCTTTAATTTAGTATTATCCATGAAAACCTGCAACTTATGACGCAAATTGGCATCATATTCCTTAGTAATCGTAAACTCATCCATTGTAAACTTTATCTCACAGACATTTATTATCCTGTCGTCACGGTCGATGACCATATCTATTTGCACAGGATTTTCACCTTTGCTTCGCCACGGCATAATTTCGGTATGCACACCAGCTATTCCCAAGGCTTGTTTCAACTGATTCTGATGCACATAGCACACTTCCTCGAAAGCAAAGCCCCTCCATGCGTTCAACTGTGGCGACCTATGGTTTTCCGACCAGAAATTACGGCTGTTTGTTGTGCGCGACTCCATAAAATACATATAGAACAACGAAAACAGATCAATCAACTTGTAACGCACATCTCGCTGCGACCCTTGATATATAGGATAAGAAACTATGAGATTGCTTGCTTCGAGGGTGCGAAGAATTTCGGTAAGTCCCCCACCCGAACTTAGACCGAGCTTCTTGGAAATCTCTTTCCTAGTCAATCCGTCTCGTCTCTCGCTCAAAGCCTTGACAACAGAGATATACCTTTGAGAATCAACAAAAAGGGAACTGTACAAACGTTCAAATTCATTTGTCAGCTTGCCATTTGAAGAGAAAAACATGGCATCAATGTTCTGCGGAAGGCTCAGCCCCTTTTCAAAGTACGACAAATAATAAGGGATGCCGCCCGTAATCATATACGCTTGCAATTGGTCGTAGCGGTCAAGCACAAGCCCGCGCTTTTTGTAGAACAATTCACATTCACGAAGCGAAAACGGCGCTATCGGCATTTCGTAGGTAGAACGACCATACAAACCGCCAGTATTGTTTAGTAACTTGTTGGCAATCCACGAAGTAGCCGAACCGCACACAATTAGGAACAAATTATGCCGTCCTGCTCCCCACCCGTTCCAAAAATGCTCAAAGGCAGTAACAAAATTGGAACGTGGCGTATCAAGCCACGGAAGTTCATCAATGAACACGACCAGACGCTTTTTCTGCGACTTTTTTAAAAGCAAATCACGTAGCCAATCAAATGCCTCAAACCAATCTTTAGGTGTGCCCGAACACAAACTTCCATACGAGCGAAGTGTATCACCAAACTTTTTCAATTGCTGCTCAAGAAGCAACTCAGCGTTGTCCAACATTTCGTATGGAGATAGCGCAGTATGATAAAATGAAAACTTGTCTTCGAAATACTCTCTGACTAGAAATGTTTTTCCCGTTCTGCGCCGTCCGTATACGATAAGAAATTCGGCATACTCCGATTCGTATAAATCTTGTAACTTTCTCTGTTCCCGAATTCTACCTATGATAAGCTCTTTCATATCCCCTAAAATTATTTCGCCACAAATATACAATTTATTCATATTCTGGCAAAATAATTTTAAAATAAAATTGCCAAAACACTACTAAACACACACGTTTTGGCGGAATAATTATAAAATTAAATAGCCAATTTTACAACTAAAGCAACACTTTTGGCGAAATAATTTAAAAACAAATTCGCCAAAACAATACTAAAATACACTATTCTGGCGAAATAATTTTTCAGTTAAAATCAGCTACAAACAACATTATCAAGAACAAAGGCAAATACACCTAAGTTTTTTTTGACAACTTACAAAAAAATATTGTTATATCATTTGCGATTCTGTAATTTTGCAGTCCTAAAAAAATTGAAATTATGTATAGAACTCATACCTGCGGGGAATTGCGCCTCGCAAATGCAGGACAAGAAGTTACATTGAGCGGATGGGTACAGCGCGTTCGCGACAAAGGTGCGCTTATTTGGATTGACCTCCGCGACAGATACGGTATCACACAGCTTTTCCTTCAGGATGGCGTCAGCGACCCAAAGTTAATAGAACAGGCTCGTTCGTTCGGTCGTGAATATGTTTTACAGGCAAAAGGAACGGTTGTAGAACGCGAATCGAAGAACCCCAATATGCCAACTGGCGAAATCGAAATCAAGGTTTCTGAATTCAACCTGCTGAATGCCAGCAAGGTTCCGCCGTTTACAATTGAAGATGAAAGCGATGGTGGCGACGACCTTCGCATGAAGTACCGATACCTTGACCTTCGTAGAAATCCAGTACGCCGCAACCTCGAACTCCGCCACAACATGGCAATTCTTGTTCGCAACTACCTCAGCAACTTGAATTTCCTTGAAATAGAAACTCCATTCCTAATCAAATCAACACCAGAAGGTGCTCGCGACTTTGTCGTTCCGTCGAGAATGAACCCTGGCGAATTTTACGCTCTGCCACAAAGTCCACAGCAGTACAAGCAGTTGCTTATGGTTGCAGGTTTCGACCGCTACTTCCAGATTGTACGCTGCTTCCGCGACGAAGACCTCCGCGCCGACCGTCAACCGGAATTCACTCAGATTGATTGCGAAATGTCGTTTGTTGAACAGGAAGACGTTCTCAACACCTTCGAAGGACTTGCAAAGCACCTATTTAAAGAAATTAAAGGCATAGAATTCGACAAGTTTCCACGTATGACCTGGCACGACGCCATGAAATACTACGGCAGCGACAAGCCGGATATCCGCTTCGGAATGAAATTCGTTGAACTAAACGATGTTGCCAAGGGTAAAGGCTTTGGTTTGTTCGATGGAGCAGAACTTGTTGTCGGTATAAATGCAGAAGGTTGTGCAGAATACACACGCAAGCAACTCGACCAACTTACCGAATTTGTTAAGCGTCCACAGGTTGGCGCAGGCGGAATGGTTTATATTAAGTACAATGCTGATGGAACATTCAAGTCATCGGTTGACAAGTTCTACACTGCCGACGATTTAAAGAAGTTTGCCGACAAGTTTGGAGCAAAGCCTGGCGACCTTATGTTGATTCTCTGCGGCCCAGCAATGAAGACTCGCAAGCAGTTGAACGAACTCCGTCTCGAAATGGGCAACCAGCTCGGACTTCGCGACCCGCAGAAGTTTGCTCCATTGTGGGTAATCGACTTTCCGTTGCTCGAATGGGACGACGAAACTCAGCGCTACTATGCTATGCATCACCCGTTTACCGCACCGAAGCCCGAAGACGAATACCTGCTTGACGACCCGTCAAAATGGGGAGAAATCCGCGCTAATGCCTACGACATTGTAATGAACGGTAGCGAAGTCGGCGGCGGTTCAATCAGAATCCACGACAGAGTATTGCAGAACAAGATGTTCCACACTCTTGGCTTCACCGACGAGCAGGCACAGGAACAGTTTGGCTTCCTGATGGGCGCATTTGAATATGGTGCACCGCCTCACGCTGGTTTGGCATTTGGTTTCGACCGTCTTTGCTCGATTTTCGCCGGTGCCGACAGCATCCGCGACTTCATTGCCTTCCCGAAGAACAATTCCGGACGCGACGTAATGAGCGGCTCTCCTGCCCCACTTGCCAAGGAACAGCTTGAAGAACTTGAAATTAAATTGGACTTGAAGGGCGAAAAGGCTTAAAGACTAGAAGGCAAGCAGTCTGAAAGACCAATTAGGACACAATAAAAAACTCGGCAGCGACATAAACAACTGCCGAGTTTTTTATGTTAATTTTTAGATTGGAATCTTGAGTTATTTTACTCAAAACCGTACTCAGCATATAAAACTAATACACAATACATTAAGACCAAAATTTTAACTTTTATTAAGTGTTTTTGTCGTAATTCATTAAGTGTTTTTGCGGCAATTTATTTGGTGTTTTTGTTTAACAGACGAAAAGGCAGACGGCTAACAGACAGAAGCCTTAATAACGTTTTTGACGTTAAGGTTTCAAGCCTATGAGCCCGCCAAACTGCAAACCCACCAAAAGCTTACTTTCCACTTTTCCGCCTGTTACATTCTCTGCACAACATCTGGCAGTTGTCGGCAATAGTACGGCCGCCATCGCGCCAAGGTGTGATATGGTCGGCTTCCATTTCCTCAATTTTGAATGTCTTGCCGCAGATTTTGCAGACGCCTTTCTGCCTCTCGTAAACTTCGCGTTTGGTATTGTCGTCGAAGGCGCGAATGTCCAGATGGTGTTCGTCGTGGTCGAAGACATAAGAGTAGATGCCTTTTTTCTTCTTCACATCGCTGTCGGCCATCAGTCGGGCAACTTCAGTTTCCAATTCTGCAGCGTCCCAAGCACTGGAACCGTACAATTCGTACAAATGTCCCCAGTCAACACCTCTCATTTCTTTGCGGTATTTTTTGAATTTTGCTTGCACCCATTCGATGACATTTCTGAAGTGGCTGAAAAGAGGTTGTGCATCTGGGTCGTCAACATGGTTAGCCATATATTCGCGTATTCCATCGTCGTTTTTTGCTCCACATGCCCATTTTATTGCGGTTTCAAGGTAAGCTTGTCTTTTCATTTCTCCATTTAGATATTTACTTGCTCCGATATTATATGCGGCGCAATTAGTTTTTGAAAAATATGATTTAGCACTTGTTACCCACTTGCCATGATATACTGCATTACGCAATTCTTGAGCAGAAAGTTCTTCGCCTGCAATGTTTATAGTTTCAAACCAATCAAGTTTTTCTTTATCACCACCATCGCATACATATATAAAAAGTTTATAGTCTAGAATTTTCTGTTTTTCTTCTTCTTGTAAACTCTTAAAAGTTCTAAATTTAAAAGAAAAGTCGTTATTTATATACTGGCATATACTCATTGTACGCTGTTGACCATCAATTATTTCATATGTGCCATCTCTGCGTTTCGCCCAATACATTGTGTTTAGTGGATATCCTTTTTCTACCGTTTCAATAACTTTCTCTCTCTGTTTGTCACTATATACAAATTCTCTCTGATATGGAGGTCGAATGTCAAGTTTGCCATCGTATGCCTTTACTCCATTTTCTGCATTATCAACAAAACCTCTTACCAGTTCTCCTATTGTTACATCTAATTTCTTGATTTCCATAATTTATTTTATTTGATTTTTTGTATTAGAATACGGACATATTTATTCTTGCCATTCACTTTTGGGAAAGCGAAATCATATTTATTTCCTTTTCCTGTATGCAATTCTCCTACTATTTTAAATTGCTCAGGGTTGTGTTTTGTTAAAAAAGTAAGAGGAACACCTATTATTCCGTCATAATCCATTGGAATATCTGCATTTTTACCTACTTCTATAGCATCGAAAGAATCAAATTTTGGATATAATTCTTTAATATATCGTTTCCCAGAATCAAATGTTTCATGTCGTTTAGCAATATCAAGATTAGTAAACCAACAAATATTACCCATTCTTCGATATTTTATTCCGTTCACCATTTTATAGTCTGTTGTTTTTTCTTCATATGAATTAGGCACTTGAAACCAAAAATGGCCATCTGTATGACCACACCACACTTTATTTTCAAAAAAGAAGGGGAAAATTTCTGCCCATGTAGCATGGTTTAAATTACCAAGCACTAGAAATTTCTTCTTATTATTGATTAAAAATGGTAGGTAAATCTTCATTTTTGAGAATGGCGGGTTTGTAACAACAATATCGGCTTCTTTTAAAAATTCCACGCATTCCGGACTTCTAAAATCTCCGTTACCTTTTAATTCTTTACAAGGTATTTTGGCGAAATCTTCTTCTCCTGAATATTTCATACTGCCATCATATTCCAAATAAACAGCTTTTTCTGTTTTCCCTTGTGAAAACAAATCCGCATTATCGTTTTTGTAACATGTGGCAATTACTTTCTTTAGCTCCAGAACATCAAAATAGATAACAAAATAACGAAAGAAGTTGCTTACTCGTGGGTCATCACAATTGCATAAAACTATTTTGCCTTTAAAGTGTTGCTTGTAATGTTTTAACTCATTTTCAACCATTGAAAGTGGTGTGTAAAATTCATCCGCTTTCGCTATTCTTGAATCTTGTAAGTTTGAATTTCCAGCCATTGTAATTGATAGTTTTTGCAATGCTATCAGTCACTTGCCGGCAATAAGAAAGGCGTGAACCTTTCTACTCGCGTTCACGGGAAGCCTGAGAAGAAACCCGCCAATGTCTATAGATACTGTCCACACCTTTTGGTGCAAACATTAACTTTTTGACATTGTAGGTCAGCCAAGTACAGGCATTCCGTGAACATTGCTTTTAATCCGACTTTCTTGAAATCAGTTTCTCAGGCTTTTTTCTTGAACGCGAATAATAGCTAATGCTTTGGTTAATAATATTTTAATTTATCTACTTCAAAAATTTCGTTTTTTAGTTAATACCTTAATTATTTTGATTGCCAAAAATAGAAAAAATATTTCAATGCGATGATATGTTATGTGTTTTTCGTTTCTAAATCCCATTCCGCCACATTGTTTTTAATGTATTCGGCAATGCGATTCATTTCGGCGGAATCGCGGATAATGCGGTCGTAATATCTGGATTGCCATGCAAAGGGAATATTGTTTTGGCGGGCAAATTTTGTCACCCCGATTTTGAATCCACGAATTACAGATGCCAGATTTTTGGATTGCGGTCCGAATTTATTGGGTTTGTTATTTTGTAGAGACGCAAAATTTTGCGTCTGATCGGTTTCGTTATCATGTAGAGACGCAATATTTTTCGTCTGATCGGTTTCGTTATCATGTAGAGACGCAACATTTTGCGTCTCTACAGAATCATCAATAATCACAATCCCATGTATATGATCTGGCATCACAACCCACAATGGAATTTGAACATGCGGAAAATGTTGCGGAATTGCCCGCCAACATTCGTCTGCCATTTCCCCTATCGGCGACAAATACATTTTTGAATCACCGTTTTCATTATTTCTAATTTCGCCAAAATAATGTTCACGGTCTTTGGTACATATCGTTACGAAATATGCACCACAACGGTAATCGTGCCACGGTGCGCGAAATGTCGTGATTCTGTATTTTCCCTGAAATTTTTCTTCCGACATATATTTCGCTATAACATACAAAAAAAACGGCAACAGATTCTGCCCTTCGAATACGCTCAGGAGGCAGTTGTTGCCGTTTTTTATCGAATACCTATATATTATTTACCCTGAACGAGCTTCATGGTATCCATTGCAATTACATATTCCTCGTCGGTGGTAACAACGATTGTCGTTACCTTCGAGTCGGGAGTTGAGATAATTGCATCTTCGCCCATAATCTTGTCGTTCTTTTCCATATCGACCTTAATACCGAGGCATTCCATGTTCTCGAGTATCGGGTGACGCATGAACCATGCATTTTCGCCAATACCACCTGTGAACAGAAGGATGTCGCATCCGCCCATCTCGGCCATGTAACCGCCGATGTAGCGTTTTACGCGCTGTGCAAACATATCGAATGCGTAGGTGCTTCTTTCGTCACCAGCATCGCGTCCTGCACGGATGTCGCGCATATCCTGCTTGCCACCGCTGATACCAACAAGACCGCTCTTCTTGTAGAAGATATTGGTGATATCCTTCATAGTCTTGCCTTCAGCAAGTTCCTTCTCTACTATATAAAGAACTGCACCTGGGTCAACATCACCTGGACGGCTACCCATGATAAGACCTTCGAGGGCTGTGAGACCCATTGTGGTGTCAACCGACTTTCCGTGGTCGATTGCAGCAATCGAAGCACCGCTACCGAGGTGGCAGCTAATTATCTTGAGGTCTTTCCAGTCCTTGCCAATCATCTTGGCAGCCTTCTCGGCAACAAAGCCGTGGCTTGTTCCGTGGAAGCCGTAGCGGCGGAGATGATACTTCTGGTAGTATTCGTATGGCAAACCGTAGAGGAACGACTTCGGAGGAAGTGTCTGGTGGAAAGCGGTATCGAATACAACTGCCTGGGGAACATTCGGCAATACTTCGCGCATAGCGTAGATACCTGCCAAGTTACCAGGAGTGTGAAGCGGTGCGAGTTCCATCAACGACTTAATCTTTTCGATTACATCGTCGTTAACGAGAGCACTTGCCTTGAAAAGTTCGCCACCGTGAGCAACGCGGTTACCTACAGCTTCGATTTCCTTCAAGTCCTTGATTACACCCATTTCCGGGTCGGTGAGAGCCTTGAGAACCATTCTGATACCGGCAGTGTGGTCGGCGATTGGAGTCTGTTCGTAGTGCTTCTGTCCGTTGTACTTGTGGGTAAATTCTCCCATTTCGAGGCCTATTCTTTCGAGAAGACCTTTTGCCATTACGGTAGAATTGTTGTTAGCATCAATGTTGATGAGCTGGTATTTAATTGAAGAACTACCGCAGTTTAAAACTAATATTTTCATCTTTTACGTATTTTGTTGTTAATGATTATTTTTTCTGAGCTATTGCCTGGTTGCAGGTTATTGCAACAAGTTTGTAAACATCTTCTACCGAGCATCCGCGGCTGAGGTCGTTGCACGGCTTAGCGAGACCCTGAAGAACTGGACCTACAGCTTCGGCACCAGCAAGACGCTGAACGAGCTTGTAAGCGATGTTACCGACTTCGAGGCACGGGAATACCAAGGTGTTAGCCTTACCAGCAACCTTGCTACCTGGAGCCTTGCTCGAACCTACCGAAGGAACGATAGCGGCATCGGCCTGAAGTTCACCGTCGAGAAGCAGGTCGGGACGAGCTTCCTGAGCAAGGCGTGTAGCTTCGATAACCTTGTCAACAACTTCATGCTTTGCCGAGCCCTTGGTCGAGAAGCTGAGGATAGCAACTGCAGGGTCAATCTTTGCAATGTTCTTTGCTGTGTCGGCGGTGCAAACTGCGATTTCTGCTAGCTGTTTTGCATCGGGCATTGGAGTAACGGCGCAGTCGGCGAATACCATCTTGCCGTCGGTTCCGTACTTGCTGCCTTCGGGGAGGAACATAATGAATGCACCAGATACGCAGCTAACACCAGGAACGGTCTTGATAATCTGCAATGCAGGACGGAGCATGTCGCCAGTGGTCGAACGGGCACCGCTTACGAGACCGTCGGCTTCGCCAGCCTTAACCAAGAGGATACCGAGGTACATGAAGTTCTCGGCAAGATCTTCGGCCTGTTCCATTGTCATACCTTTTGCCTTGCGGATTTCGTAAAGCATTTCGGCATACTTCTTCTTTTCGGGATTGTTCTTCGGGTCGATAATGCGAGCCTTGCTGATGTTCTTCAGACCGAATTCGGCTGTCATTTCTGCAATTTTCCGTGCAGGACCGATAAGGATTACATCGGCGATTCCGTCTGCAATAATCTGGTCTGCTGCCTTTAATGTACGAGGTTCATCACCTTCGGGGAGTACGATGCGCTGCTTGTTTGCCTGCGCATTTCTAATAATTTCTTGAATCAAATCCATTGTTGTATTATAATTTTATTGTTCCAAAATTTGAAAAACCAAAGGTAACTTTTTTGTAGGGAAAATGAGCAATGAAAATTAATGTTTTTAGCAAAAGTTATCAACAACAAGGGCTACGACGGTTTTAAGGGCTGCGCAGTTTCAGGTTTAAAGTTTCTAGTTTCTATGTTTCACGTTTCTGGTTTAAAGTTCAACGTTTCTGGTTTCTCGTTTCTTGGTTTATTGTCGCGTCGTGGCGTGCCGCGACTGTACAAGTTTCTGGTTCAACGTTTCTGGTTTAACGTTTCTGGTTTGAGGATTTGACAAAAATAGAATGTCATCCGGAACAGCATCCTGAGCCTAGAAAAGATTATATTCTCAAAGAACTTACAACACGGCTTTACGCAGCACATATACTTCCTTTGTGCTACTATCAAACTTGAACCTGTCATCAATACGAAGTCCAACCACCCATGCAATCTTTCCATCAGATTCAAGAATTTGCACTTCGGACTTTTCTGCCTGCGACAATTTCTCATCCTTAAAAAAATCGCTCAATTTTCTTGCGCCTTTCATTCCCAATGGAATAAACTTGTCACCGAAACGCCACTTGCGAAGCGTCAAGGGAAATTTCAACTTCTTGACATCAAGGTAAGCAACTTCCGAATTCCTTTCAAAAACAAAATCATCGTCACAATAAGCCATGGAAATGTCAAAGCCATATTTTTTCAAATCGCCTATAACATTTATAGTATATTCCAAATCATCATCCTTTGATTTAACCCGACTAATTTCAATATAGTTACGATTGCGAACGACTTCTATTCCCAACAACACACATTTACGGCCGGTCTGTGCATCAAGCAAACATACCGATTCGCCAGCCAACGGCTTTGGAACGTTTTCGCCAACAAGAATCTCAAACAATACAGTAGAAGGTGCAGCAGTATGCATGATACCATCAACATTTATACGCAGAACATCACCTTCAGACGATACGACCTGCTTCGCGACACGCGCCACATAATCATTCATAATTCGTTCCGTATCTGAAAAATACGACACAGAACGAAGAATATTCTCCTTGGCTGCCACATTTATTTCCTGAAGCAAAGGCATAACAAGATGACGAACCTTGTTGCGGGCATATTTCGTAGTAGCATTTGTCGAATCGTTATGAAAAGGTATTTTATCCTCGTCAGAAATCTGCTCTATTTCAGCACGCGAAACCTCTATCAGCGGACGGAAAAGTTTCCCCAGCAAAGGTTTCATTCCCGACACTCCACGTATTCCAGTACCACGCACCATGTTCAGGATAGCGGTTTCTGCCTGATCGTCGGAATTATGAGCCAGAGCAATATATCGGCAATCTTCCTTTTCTGCAAGTTCATAAAACCAGTCGTAGCGCAATTTGCGAGCAGCCATCTGTATCGAAACGCCATTTTCCTCGGCATACTTATGCGTATCAAAAACGGCAACAAAACATGGCACATCAAGTTTCTTGCACATTTCACGGACAAACATTTCATCGCTATCCGACTCCTCGCCACGCAACTTGAAATTACAATGAGCCACAACACAACTGTAATGCATCTCGCTCAGCAAATTAAGCATTACAATGGAATCTATACCACCACTTACAGCACACAGCAACCTTGTCCCATTAGGAACGTTATATGCACTAATCTTATTTTTTATCTCTGTCTTCAACATATTCTGTAAAGGGAAAATCTCCGTACCTTTTTAATAAATTCAAATATTCCGTCCTAGGAATCTCCTCTCCGCCCAGGCTTTCGAGCAATTCAGTTTTTTGCTGGCAATCGATTACCACCACCCCATTTTCCTTGCAATATTCCACAAGCTTGCAAAAAGCCACCTTTCCGGCATCTGTCACCTCATGAAACATGGATTCGCCCATGAACACCTTTCCAATAAAGTTTCCGTATAGCCCACCGACAAGCCTGCCGTCCTGATAAGCCTCAAACGAATACCCATATCCATATTCATGAAGCTTTGTGTATGCCGAAATTATACCTTCGGTAATCCATGTTCCATCCTGACCAGCACGTCCAATAGTAGAACAACGCCGTATGACTGCATCAAAATTTGCATTTACCTTGACTTCAAAATTCCGGCAACTACGCCGCAACGACTTGGAAATATGCGCCTTTTCGGGAAAAACTACGAAACGCGGATCTAGCGAGAACCATAGCAGTTCCATATCATCGCATGGCCATGGAAATATTCCCATACACAATGCCAGCAACACCCTTTCGGGTGAAAAATCACCACCGACAGCAACAAGACCGTCTTCATCAGCCTCGTTAGGATCTGGAAACCAGAGATAATCTTCCGATAGTTTATATACTGCCATAGGAATGCAAAATTAAAAATAATCAAAACACAGTCGAAATTTTAACATTTACGGAGAAAGCCGTCATTTACCTTTTTTCTTTTTAGGCATAACAATGTTTTTCACCGTATATTCCTTATGGAAGCAGCTCAAATCAACTTTGTGCGGAATTCCTTTAATTGTACCAGTTTCGCTATATTGCCAGATTGTATAATGTCCTGCGCCATTTATCACCGGCTTTTTGCCATTATAATTTCCCAACATCAAATGGAACTTGTTGAACCTCGGTGCCAAATACTTATTATATACATTCTGCCCACTATACACCATTGGATATACGCCATAATAAGACTTACACAAACGCATGAATACCAGCAAACTATCCTGAACCTGCCTTTTCGTCCACTTTTCGAGCGAGGACTCAACATCTACCATCGGTATCAAATCCTGACTGGACTTTTTTACTACTGACTTGAAATTATCAAACTGCTTATGCGCCGAACTATACGATGTAAAAAAATGATAAGATCCTACCTTTAAACCGTTCTCGCGGGCATTCTTCACGTTGTATGCATAGCGCTCATCTACTCGGGTTGCTCCTGTTGTGGCCTTGATATACACATACTGAATCTTTTTGTCCTTGGCAACATCCTTCCAATTTATCTTGCCGTTGTGATGAGACACATCTATACCATTATACGATGTCTGGGACATTAACGAAAGCACAGACATAACACATATAAATATCAACACAATACGCTTCAACACAAGCAAATTTTACGCAAATTCAAAACTGGTTGCAAATTTACAAAAAAATTAACCCAAACAAAAACTGACAGGAAAATGACAACCAATAACCAAAATCGTAGTTAACACTTTACATACCTATGTTAAAATTTACATAAATATAATCAGCAATGAATTATACAAAAGCAATTAATTTTAACTTTGCAAGCTAAACACACAAACATACCACAAACATGAAACAACTGACAATCACCATATTACTATTAACAGTAATTTGCGCAGCAAGAATTTATGCGCAGAATATTGAAATTTCCGGAAACCTCATTGAAGCCGATACTGGCGAGGAAGTACCGTTTGCAACCGTAATGCTTCTCAACGAAAGCGACTCTACCCTGCTCGAATATGCAATTTCTGGCACCGACGGACATTTTGTGTTCAAGAATGTGAAAAACCGCGACTATTTGCTGAAGATTTCGCACATTACCTACACGCCATACCAGAAGCACATAAAGAAGACAGACGGCAAGAGCATAAACCTCGGCAACCTCAAGTTGTCACCTATCGCCGAAGTCCTTATGGAAGTGGTTGTACACGAAGCTCAAGCTCCGTTACTGTTCAAGGGAGATACCGTAGAATACAATGCCGCAACTTTCAAGGTTGCACCTGGCTCTACCGTAGAAGACCTGCTGAAAAAACTTCCAGGCATTGAAGTTGATGCTGATGGCGGAATCAAGTCTATGGGCAAGGATGTCAGCAAAGTATATGTTGATGGCAAGAATTTCTTCGGCGACGACCCCAAGATGGTAACTCAGAACATTGATGCAGAAGCAGTTTCGAAAGTGCAGGTTTACAACGACATGTCTGAACAGGAAAAGCTTACTGGCATAAAGGACGGCACTCAGAACAAGGTCATGAACCTCGAACTAAAGCAGGAATACAAGAAAGGTTACTTCGGCAAGGCAAGCGTTGGCGCAGGCTGGGGCGACGGCAACTTCATCCCGTGGCTTGCAAAGGGCAGCTTCAACCGCTTCAACGATAAGTACCAGCTTTCGGTTATCGGTTACGGCAACGACATCAACTCGACCCGTACCGACTGGGAAGACATGCAAGAATTTAAGGGTTCGAGCGCATTCACCCACGACAATGGTGACTTCGGTTTTGGCTCCGGCAACGCATGGTGGGGCGGATTCGGAGGTGGAATCAGTTGGGACGGCAACGGTTTTGCTCAAAATTACGGTGGAGGTGTAAACTTCAACTACGACAATGGCAAAACCATTCTTTACACCAACTACACCTATAATCAAATTAATTCCCAAGCCGACATTTTCGCCAACCAGAAGACAATGTACACATTTATGGACACGGTTAGTAATATGAATGTTGATACAACATATTTTATGACCGACACATCATACAATACAAACAAGAATTTTTCGCACTCGTTGTCGGCTCGTCTCGAAGAAAAAATTGACTCGCTCGACTACATTATCGGCAGAATAAATGTAAAGTTCACAGGCACAAGAAAGAACTACGAGAATACTGCTATTTATCAGACTGCTAATCTTGACCTTATCAACCAATACGAAGAACTCAGCAACAGCAAACTAAACAACATAAACACCGATGCTCTTGTGATATACAACCACAAGTTCATGAAGCCCAAACGCTCGTTCTCCATCAGTGCCGAGAACAACAACACGATAGCGTTGGAAAAGGAAAACGAAGAGAATCTGAACGATTTTCTGAACGCAACAACACCAGACGAGCGCATAAAGGTTGCATCTTCGCAGAACACTAATACCAACAATCTGAAATCGAGCGTAATGTATGTTGAACCTATAGGCAAGCGATTCACATTCAGCACTTTCTACAATTTCGCAATGAACACAGAAAAGCTTTCGCACGAAGCTCAGGACGAACTTCAGTCGAATGCTTCTATCGACTCGCTGTCGCTCATTTCGCAGCGCGACCTCTTCTACAACCGTCTCGGAGTTGCATTTGCATATTCGTTCAACGGATTGTACATCAATGCTGGTGCAGCATACAAGAACTTGCAGCAGAACGGCAAATACACCCGTGCTAGTGTCGATGGCGACCCACTCAGACGCAACTACGGAAGCGTTATCCCATACTTTGAAATTAACTGGGAATCACCAAATAACATCTGGATGTCGTTTGACTATTCTTACGACATCGAAGAGCCTGATTTCACTTATCTGCAACCGATTTCCACCAATATGGACCCGCTGTATGTTGTAAATGGTAATCCCAACCTTTCATATACCAGCGAACACAACACAAGCGCAATGTTCGGATACCACAACAGAGCGTCATTTATGGGAGCATTCGTAAGTCTTGACTATTCGTACCAGCCCGACCTTATAACCTACAATCAGAAAATTGAATATGTCGATGGACTTGGTTACAGAAATGTTCGTACCCCTGAAATCGTACACGGAGGACACCGCACAGGTGAAAATATACATTTAGAGATTCCTATTATAAAGTCAAAATTTACAACTAGCATCGGATTCCGTCACTCATATAGCCAAGCCCCAACTTTCATCAACGGAATAGAAAACAAGTCGCAGAGCAATTCATTCAACCCGAATATCACATTCCAGATAAACCTTTCGGACAAACTTACTTGGAGAATAAATGGACGCTACGGCTACACAACTACGACATACAAGTCGGAAAACTACTTCAACAACAACAAGACAACGAACTATAATGTCGGCACATCAATCAAGTGGCAGATGTTCGGTCGTACCTACTTGGAAGCCAACTACAAGTACAACAAATATTTGAACAACGAGTTTACCAACAATCCCGACATGCACATCCTGAATGTTTCTATAAAGCAGTACCTTGGCAAGGGTAACAAGTTTGAACTTCGTCTCGCAGCCTGCGACCTTCTGAACCAGAGCGTTTCGATTGCCCAGTACGCATCTGTAAACCGTGTTTACTACCGTGAATCGCCAACCCTGTCAAGATACTACATGCTTACATTCTCGTACAACATGAAGGGCTTCCAGGATAAAGGACGCGGTCGTCCAGAAATAGATTTCTAAAAAAGTGATAAGAGAGTAAAGGAAAAAGAAGTAAAGTAAAGGACGATGCATGCATCGTCCGAACCTAAAACAAAAAAAATGAAACGAACAATCATACTAACAGCGATAATCGCACTTGCAACAAGTTTTGCAAGCGCACAGCAAACATCGGGTACAATCGAATACGAAATAACCACCGATGTGGAAAAGATGATGCAGTGGTTTATGCCCGACAGAAAGATGGACACATACTCATGGAAAAATGAATGGAAATTCAGGAAGTCGAAAGCAGAACTGAAATTCACAGCTTCGGAAACGATTTACGAACCAATCGTAGAGGAAACAACGGACAGATGGGGCGGTGCAACCGAAGAGCACACAATCTACAGCAACAAAGACAAGAACAAGGTATGCTACGTAATCCGTATGATGGGCAAGCTTATCATCGTTGACGACAGCATTCCTAAGATGAAATGGAAAGTCACCAACGCGATGAAGGAAGTTGCCGGACACATCTGCATGAGCGCAACCTACAACGACACAATTATGGGTCAGGAAATTACCGCTTGGTTTGCCCTCGATATGCCTATTCCCTACGGTCCCGATGTATATCAAGGACTTCCTGGCATGATTCTCCAAGTTGACCTTTACGGTGGTGGACAGATTTATGCAGCAAAGACCATCACAATGAGCGACACACCTGTGAAAATCGACAAGCCAAAGTACAAGAAGAAAACAAAGACTATGACTGTTGCCGAATACAACGAACAGGTATACAAGTTTATGCAGGATATGAAGAAACGCCCAGGTCCAATGATGTTCTAAAGGGGCTGACAGGCTAAAAGGCTAAAAGGCTAAAAGTCGATAGTCTGTGAGCCAATGAGCCGGTAAGCCTGCAAGCCCACAAAACACAGAAATAGTCTTATGCAAAAAATATACATATCACTTGTCATTCTGCTAACCATTGTATTAGCAATCAGTTGCAAGCAAAAACAAACCTCCGAAACGCCACAGGCACAAGGAACGAACACTATCGCGGAAGAAGTTCAGACCAAAGACTCTACATACCGTATTTCGCTTTTGTTTGCCGGTGACCTTATGCAGCACGAACAGCAGTTCAAAATTGCGCTTCAGGAAGATGGCACATACGACTACCGCGAATGTTTTCAATTTATGAAGAACGAAATCGAATCGGCAGACATAGCAATTGCCAACTTCGAAACTACACTTGCCGGACCTCCATACAGTGGCTATCCTAATTTCTGTGCCCCAGACCAATACCTTATCGACTGCATGGATGCAGGATTCGACATTATGCTTACTGCCAACAACCACACTTGCGACAGACAAAAGAAAGGAATAGAACGCACAATACAAGTAATGGATTCAGTTGGGATATTACATCTTGGCACATATATGGATAGTGCATCGTTCAATGAAAATTATCCGTTATTGGTAGAGAAAAATGGCTTCCGCATCGCTATGCTCAATTACACATACGGAACAAATGGAATAAAAACGCCACAACCAAACATAGTAAACCGTATTGATACAGCTAGAATTTCTATCGACATCGAAAAAGCCAAAAGCATGAATCCAGATGCTATCATTGCTTTCATGCACTGGGGCGAAGAATATACCTTAACACCTGTATACTCCCAGAAAAAGATGGCAGACTGGTTGTTTAGCAAGGGCGTTACACATGTAATCGGAGGACATCCTCATGTTGTGGAACCAATAGAAATCAGAACAGATTCAATTACAAACGAAAAGCACGTACTTGCATATTCACTCGGGAACTTCATTTCCAACCAGACAAAACAAAACACATACGGTGGCATGACAGTTCGCCTCGACCTGGAAAAAGATAGCTGCGTAAGAGTAAGCAACTGTGACTATTCTTTGTTCTTTGTCACTCAATCTCCAAGCAACGGACACAAGCAATTCAAAGTATATCCCGTAACTGTTCCAGACTCACTGCTAAATGAAAAAGAACTCTATCAAAAACATAGTTTCCTGAACTCCGTAAGACCATTCTTTGAGAAAAACAACATAGGAGTGCAAGAAAGACTGATAGAGTTTTCCATGCATAAGAACTAGAATATTCAATAAATCTCAGATATTTATAGAATAGCGAATAACCTCACGTACTACGCTTTCATTTATAACAGATTTATTTTTACAACACACTAATATTCAGCCTATTAGTCATTTTGCAACAAAATGAAACAGGTCGCTAATGTACCAAAATTAGTACATTAGCGACCGATTTTGTTGAAAAATTTTGTTTGCACAGTGAAAAAATAAAGTATCTTTGCCGTGAAAACAAACTGACAAATTTTCATCAAAAAAATTGCCATGAAACTATTTATAGGCCGCGAAAAAGAACAACAGCAACTAAAGGAATACATCAACTCCGAACAATCTGAATTCATTGCCGTATATGGACGTAGGCGTGTTGGCAAAACATTTCTAATTCAGCAAGTTATACGCAACAAATACGCATTTTATGTCGCTGGGATGAACAATGTCAGTATGCAGCAGCAACTGGATAACTTTATGAGCAGCATTCGGAAGAAACGTCCCGATGTCAAATCTGCAAAAACTTGGTTTGACGCTTTTGTCGCATTGGAGAACTACTTGGAATCGCTGCCCAAAGGCAAGAAAATCGTGTTTATTGACGAAATGCCGTGGATGGACACGCCCCGTTCCAACTTCATCAGCGGACTTGAACATTTCTGGAACTCGTGGGCATCGTGGCGCGACGACATTAAACTCATCGTGTGCGGCAGCGCTACCTCGTGGATTATCAACAACCTTATCAAGAACCGTGGCGGACTGCACAATCGCGTAACACACAAGATTCCACTCAAACCTTTCACGCTAAAGGAATGTCAGATGTATTTCAAGGCACACGGATTCCGTCTGTCAACCAAGCAGATAGCCGAATGTTACATGGTGCTGGGCGGCGTACCTTTCTATATGTCGAAGATGGAAAAGGGCGAAAGCATTGCCCAGAACATCGACCGACTTCTTTTTGCCGAAGACGGGGAACTGCGCGACGAATTTCAAAACCTTTACAGCTCACTTTACAAGAATGCAACCGGCCATATCAAAATTGTTACAGCACTATCGGAAAAAGGCAAAGGATTGACAAGAAGCGAAATTGTAGAGGCAACCCAACTGCCCGACAACGGTAAGTTATCAATGTTGCTAACAGAACTCGAAAACTGCGGATTCATAAGAAGTTACGAGCCTTTTCTTACTGTCAAAGCCAAGACAAGGCGCAAACCGACCAATACGCGACAAAGCTCCGGCACTATGTTCCAACTGGTTGACCCGTTCACTCTTTTCTACTTCCAAATAATGCAAAAACCTGATGTTCAAGCACCAAGCTACTGGTCGAACATACAAAAATCACACACATACAGCACTTGGAGCGGACTGTCGTTCGAAATGCTTTGCCTCAACCACGTAGAACAAATAAAGGCCGCGTTGGGCATTTCCGGAATAACAGCCAATGTTTTCTCGTGGTTTGGAAAAGGCGAAAAACATTCGGCGCAGATAGACCTGCTAATCGACCGTTCGGATCAAACCATCAACATCTGCGAAATGAAGTTCTACAACAAGCCATACTGCATGACCGCGCAGGACGAAGAAGAAATAGAACGCAAAGTATCGACATTCATCGAAGCTACCGAGACCGACAAAAACATTGTTGTTACAATGATTACCGCAAAAGGGCTCGAACTAAACGAACATTCCGAAGGCATACAAAAAGAAGTATCACTTGAGCAGTTATTTTTATAGCACAACAAATTTTACAAATACTTAATTACCAACACACTAAACCAAATAAACATCTATTTTTCACAAATGAAACTGGTCGCTAATGTACCAAAATCAGTACATTAGCGACCAATTTCATTTAAAAAGATTCACCTTCCAATTACTATTTATAACAATATCCGCAAGGTGTTCTTTCCATTCTCTTTGCCTCTTCTATACTAACCTGCTTAATATCGCCCCTGCAGTTGCCCAAACCTCTGCAATTTCTGCTTTTATGATAGGCTTTTGCATACTGTCCCGTGCAGATATAAACTGTATTTTCCACATTGTCGCTTTCGCAACAATCATCACAAGCGCAACAAGCATTTGCCTCATTTACAAACGTCATGCTATCTGATGGAGCCATCGAAATAACACCTACCAATACGACGAGAATAAAAATTAACTTTTTCATGATTCTTTACAATATCAATACTATTCGCTGTTTTTATTAAAAATATCTACACCATCACCGCTTCTCTTACTCTTACCAACTTCTCCAGCAAGGACTCAAGCAGGTCGAGGCGCAACATATTTGCGCCATCCGACTTTGCTACGGTGGGATTAGGATGAGTTTCCATGAAAAGACCGTCGGCACCGACAGCCACACCAGCCTTTGCCATTGCCTCAATCATCTGCGGAAGACCACCAGTTACTCCGCTTGTCTGGTTTGGCTGCTGAAGGCTGTGCGTAACATCAAGCACCACAGGATAACCAAGTTGCCGCATCGTTGGAATGCCTCGGAAATCTATCACAAGGTCGGTATAGCCGAAAGTAGTGCCGCGCTCGGTAAGCATGACATTTCTGTTGCCAGCATCAACGACCTTCTGTGCAGCAAACTTCATAGCTTCGGGCGAAAGGAACTGACCTTTCTTTATGTTTACAATCTTTCCCGTCTTTGCTGCAGCTACAAGCAAATCGGTCTGACGGCAGAGAAATGCCGGAATCTGCACAATATCGGCAACTTGAGCAGCAAATGCAGCCTCTTCAGGTGCGTGAATGTCGGTGCAAATAGGCACATTCAAATCCTTTTTTATCTTGGCAAGGATTTCCAATGCCGCCTCATCGCCTATTCCAGTGAACGAGCTTATACTGCTGCGGTTAGCCTTGCGGTACGACGACTTGAATACAAACGGAATATCAAGTTTTTCGCAAACCGACTTCACCGTTACGGCTGTTTCGTAAGTTATTTCAAAGTTTTCGACCACGCATGGCCCTGCAATCAGGAAAAAGTTGCTATGTCCTGTCAAATCCGATAAATTCATAAATGTATTTTTTTTGCAAAGATAAGCCATTTAGTTGGTTATACGGCAAAAAAGTTGTTGTCAGTCCGAAACGAAGATTTTATTTTTGCAGTATAAAACTACACAAAACATGGCATCATACCAATCATTTTACAAATCGCCAATCGGATTAATATCAATACTTTGCAACGAAAATGCAATATACTATATTGGCATATCGCGCATGAATTTAGAGGACGATTATTCAAACGAAAACGAACCTGAAATATCCAAGGTGGCTAAACGCTGGTTTGACATATACTTTTCGGGGGAAAAGCCGGACTTCACTCCAAACATTGAATTTTTTGGCACCGACTTCCAGAAAAAAGTATGGACAGAACTTTTATCTATACCATTTGGACATACAGCGACTTACGGAGAAATTGCAAAGCGTGTAGGCTGTCGCTGCGCACAAGCCGTCGGCCAAGTCATAGGGCAAAATCCGATACTAATAATCGTCCCATGCCATCGTGTAGTAGGAGCAAACGGCAAACTTGGCGGTTATTCGGTTGGCGAGGAAAGGAAAATATGGTTGCTTGAGAATGAAGGGGTTGAGGATTTTAGGGGTTCAACGTTTAAAGTTCAAGAGTTCAAAGTGAGCTTCGCGTTTGAGAATTTGAAAGATTTGAAGATTCGAGGATTCGATGATTTGATGATTTGAGTAACGGATGCTGAAATAAATTCAGCATGACTGTTTATAGTAATTATTATCAATTGTCTATTGTTTGTCGTAACGGATGCTGTTCTTCGACATGGCTCAGAAACCAATTCAGCATGACTGTTTTCGTTCTCTATCAATTGTCAATTATACATTATTAATTGTCCATTGTTAATTATCCATTGTAAATTGTACATTGTTAATTACCTTTGCATTATGAAACTTCTCGTGCTAAACTACGAATACCCTCCGCTTGGTGGTGGTGCCGGCTTAATTTCAAAAAACATTGCCGAAGGACTTGCTGCACTTGGCAACGAAGTTACAGTTCTTACAACCTACTACCAAGGCACAGAGGAGGATAGCATAGAAAACGGTGTACACGTAATCCGTCTTAAATCTAAACGCAAAGATGTATTCCAATCAAATGTCCGCGAAATGCTGTCGTGGATGTTTTGCGCAAAGCGTTTTCTGAAAAAGCATCTGGAAACCGAGAAATACAACCTGTGTTTCGCCAACTTTGCACTACCATGCGGCGAAGTTGCCTACAGCATGAAAGAAATGTTCCATCTCCCCTACACCATCATTTCGCACGGACACGACATCCCATGGTTCTTTCCTGAACAGATGATGTGGTATCATGCAGCTTGCTACCATTGGATCCGCAAGATATGCATGCAATCGAGACGAAACTATGTACAGTCTGACGAAATGCTAAGCAACATAAATGCTTTCCTGAGTGGCAATACTGCAAAAAACAAGCTCATATTCAACGGATGGGACCGCGACATGTTCTTCCCTGACGAAAGCAAGCGAGCCAGTAAGTTCACAATTCTTTTTGCAGGCAGGCTAGTAATGCAGAAAGACCCAATGACTTTCCTAAAGGCAATCAAAATCGTAAAGAACAAGCTTTTCGACTTTGAGGTTCACATAGTGGGCGATGGTAAAATGCGCAAAAAGATGGAGAACTTTGTTAAGCAGAACGGACTTGAAGACAATGTAATATTCAAGAATTGGCTTACTAAACCAGAAATCATTGCCGAGTACCAGTCGGCATCGCTCACGGTTATGCCGTCGCTTGCCGAAGGCATGAGCATGGCTCTGCTCGAAGCTCTTGCGTGCGGACAATACATAATAGCAACCAAGGTAAGCAACAACGAAAAACTTATAAGCGAAGGAATAAACGGTGACTTTATTGAGAAGAAAGACTACAATTCCTTAGCCAATAAAATATTACAATTTTACAATGATAAATTCCAGCACAGCTACATTGTTCCTTCCGAACACTTTGACAAACTTGCCGAGCAATTCGACTGGAAAAACATTGTAAAACAATACGATGAAGACCTAAAGGGGATTTTGGGTTCACGATTTTAGGCTTACCACTTTCGAGTTGCCCGACAAGGCACAATAGGATTACTGGCAGGGCATTTCTATTTAAGAAAAAAATGCATCTTCCACTAAAAATTCATAATCATACGACAAGTTTTGGCGCATGTCTGTTATAGATTTGCGAAAAAAAATAAGACTATGGAAGTACATTTCAGGGGAAAAATTATCATGGGGACAATTAAGGAGTTGTCAAGATGTGAGATATTCGTGTATGGCACCGACATGTATGGAAATCGTGTGGGACGAGCAGAAAAATTAGCATGTGATAAATTTGGGGCCGAACAAGGACAAAAGTCGGGGCCACAGGGACAATGTTACGCAATTCCAGTTGACCCACACAATCCCCAAGCGACAATACCATACGTAGATGAGTTTATCGAATACGTGAAAGACCGCCCATACAATCGGTTTCTAATTACGCGCATCGGCTGTGGCAACGGCAATCCAGACTACAGAGACAACATGTTTGCACCGATGTTCGACGAACTTTTCCCATTGCCCAATGTGGTTTTCTCCATCGATTGGGCACAAATTATTAATGGGAAACATCATAATGACAAAATAGTAAAACCTGATGCACCCAAAATTATTGACGAAGAGGTACTTAAAGAGTTGTGCCATAAATATCGCTATCAGATTAGTGCAAACTTTGTCAATTCGCTTCCCGACATCCGCGTGAGGTATGTCATCGACGACAACAAGTTCGGATATACATCTTTCGGCAATTTCTTCTTTTTTAGCGACCAAATGTATGTGTTCCCATATACCGATTATAATACCATAGGAACTGCCGAGCCGGAAGACACGGGGATTCCAACACCAACTATCAACTACAAATCCAATAGGGTGCGAATAAAAGTTCCAGAAAAATTCAGTCTTATGTCAAGGCAAAGTGGAAGGATAGTCGAACTGACAAGGGATAAGTTCAGGGAAATTCTTTCTGGATATGACGACACAAGATTGCTACATGTGCTTAATACTCACGATTATGCCGAATATGCCCGTCAACTTGCATACGAGGAAGCAATGCACCGTGGCATACCCGAGGATGACATTGATGTTTCGGGAACATTGCAGAAACAGTGGGACAAGTTGGAATGGGAAGCCAGGGAGAGGAACAGCGCCGAAGGATGCGTTCTGGATTATTTCAACGACGAATGTTGGAATCGTCCTACTCCGCGCAGGGTGATTTTTGCTGGTGTGCAGACACCTTTCCGCGATGTAAATGGCGAATGGATATATACTGGCGATGTGGTGAAACTTCAAGAAGCAAGTTCTTCTTCAGTCTGTTATTATCCAGTAGGAACAAATATGAATGCTGGTGTATATGCTTTTATGCTTGACCATAATTGTATTCATTTGTCAGCCAACGACAAAATGGAACGGGTGGGTACAGTGTTTTACGATCTTGATAGAGATGAATTTTCCAAAACTTTGATGAATAGGAATTATGATTATCTTTGTGATGCATACGGTGCATATATGTACAAAGGTAATTTAAACAAAGCGCTAATGAAGATTCAGTACACCCCGAATTTCTTTAAGAAAGATTTGGAGTACGCGGTTGTAAAGGCATTGGGTATTGAATATGATTGGAGAAAATAAACGAATAATAATGCCAACATACACCTACAAAATAACCTGTCCCTATTGCTCTCACAAGTTTGAATGGCATGATGGTAAAGTTGGTGACAAGATTTATCTGCACTGCGATATTTGTGGCAAGGAGTTGCTGTATCCCGATGATGAAGAATCGCTTTTTCCCGAATATCCTTCGTGCGAATGTGGCGGTTGGTTCGATAAAGCAGAGAGATGGACTCCGTATGTCTGTCCGAAATGCGGGCAAGAAATAGAACGTCACGAAGTCAGAAACACAATTGTTGTAGAAAAAAGCTAACGCTAACAATATCAAGACATATATTGTAGCCTCACTTTCTTACGAACACCATATACGTTTTCTTATCGTACTTGAATTTAAGAGTATCGCCAATCATCTCGTAAGTATCAACCTTGAGCATATTATTGATAAATACGACATTATCAGTACTATCATCCTCGGCAGGCAAATATGTAAAGCCAGTCCAAGTAATCTTATTATTTTTCTTTATGTCGTAGACTGCCGAAAAACTACTTGAAACCGACTCTCCCACCATTGATTTGTTTTTCAAAAAATGCAAGTTAAAGCATGTGTCTCCACCAGGTTTTGGCGATCGGTATTCTCCATTTGCATTTATTCGGAACAAATGCCAGTCGCCAATGAAACTATCATACTCATCTTCGTTAGCATCGCACGACACCAGCGAAACCCCAATAGATGCGACAATCAAAAAGAACAATATTTTTTTCATAAACAAAGATTTTCAACATTTACCGAAATTATTAATCTCCAATATTTCCACATCGGAAAGGCGGGATTTACATCCCATAGTACGCAAATTGTAATTGATTTGTGCAGTATTCTCTAGCACTTCCATCCTGTCGAAAGCCTCAAACAAAGTTTTACCGACTGTTATCGCGCCGTGCTTTGCCATAATTGCTGCATTGCAAGTAGCCATGAGCTTTGCACATGCCTCGGCAAGTTCGGGAGACCCCATCAGATGATAGCCGACAAGTCCAACATTGCCAAGCATGTAGCGTGCTTCGCCAGTAATTGCCGAATCAACAGCCTCACCAGCCACAGCAAACGTAGAGGCATAAACAGGATGCGAATGCACGATTGCCATTACATCCGGACGGCACTTATAGATATTAAGGTGCATCTGGGTCTCCATGCTTGGCTTCAGCTTTGGCGTAAGATTCTCACCATCGGGCGAAAAGATTATGACCTTGCGCATATCAATGCACGACTTGTCGCTCTGGCTTGCCGTAATGAAAACATAACCGTCGGCATTGCGCTGGCTTACATTTCCACCGCTGACAGTAGTCAGATGCCTGTCGTATAGACGACGCATCGTTTCTGCAACTCTTATCCGTTCAAGTTCTAACATCAGAATAGTTTTTTCAGTTCATTGGGCTTTACAATGCCCTTTTCTGTAATTATTCCCGCAATCAATTCTGCCGGAGTGACATCAAAGGCTGGATTTTTTGCGTGTGAAGTCGGGTTTGCCATGCGGAAAGTTTCAATATTTCCGTTTTCGGCAAGTCCCGAATACTTCAAAACTTCGTCCTCGTCGCGCTCCTCAATGTTAATATGCTTTCCATCTGGTGTTCCAAGATCAATTGTTGAGAGCGGAGCCGCCACATAAAACGGTATTCCATAATATTTTGCAGCAATAGCCTTCTCCATGGTACCAATCTTGTTGGCTGTATCGCCGTTGGCGGCAATGCGGTCGGCACCAACGATAACCATATTTATCTTGCCCAGCGACATATAATGAGCACCTGCATTGTCGGGAATAATAGCATGGTCAACACCTGCCGAAGCCAACTCCCACGCGGTGAGCCTTGCGCCCTGATTGCGGGGACGGGTCTCGTCGGCATACACGAAAATCTTTTTCCCAGACGCCTGAGCCGCATATATCGGAGCAAGCGCACTTCCATAGTCAACAAGAGCCAACCAACCTGCATTGCAGTGAGTTTCAATGCCAAAGCCATCCTTAATCAAGGTATTTCCATATTCACCAATCATACGTCCAGCCTCAGCGCACTCGTCGGCGACGGCAAAAGCCTCGCTCATAGCAAATTCGCGCGAAATATTTGCAGCTTTCAGTACCCTGTCGGTTGCATAGAAAAGATTTACGGCAGTAGGACGCGTAGAATCAATCTTCTTCTTTGCAACGGTAAGATTTTCAACAAGATGCTCATCATCGGAAGTACAAATTGCTTGATACATCCCGTAAGCGGCAGCCGCACCTATTGAGCCTGCGCCACGTGTTATCATTGTCTTGATAGCCATACAAGTATCGTCCAATGTTTCGGCTCTGAAAATCTTAAAATCAAATGGAAGCAAGTTCTGCTCAACCATACATACGGATGTTCCTTCCATCCAAATAGCTCTATAATGTATTCCGTTTACATTCATTACAATAGCGAATGTTTTGAAAAATGTTCGATAACAGATTCCGCGTATGTCTTTGATACAGGAATTTCAGGTGAATTGGCAAAATCAAGATCTAAAAACAAACCGCTCTTTTCTTTACGCAACACCTTAACCTTATTAAAATTAACAACATACGAACGATGACAGCGCACAAGATCACACTCAGAAAACGTATCTTCAATAGATTTGAGCGTCGACCTAAGCATAAAGCGAGAAAACTTACCCTTATTGGAATAGTAAATATTGACATAATTGTCAGCCGATTCCACATACAGCAAATTATCTATGTCAACAGAAAGCTTCAGCTGTCCCTTGTCATCATTGAAATTAAGAATATTGTGTTTAGAGTCGGGCTGATCCTTCAACAAAAGTTCTGTCTCGGAAATTGACTTGGACATATCAGACTTATCGTCATCAGATAAGGCAGTACGCTCCTTTTCATATTTTTCCTGCTCATTTTTAACCTTCAGCGCCGCATACATCCACGAAAAGATATATGGAACAAGCAGAATAAGAGCCACATACATAAATATTCTTGGGAATATATCAAAATATCCCAGACCTTTATAATTGGGGTCATACAAGTATGCAAAAAAAGTATAGAAAGCCGACAAAACCGCAAGTTCTACAGCTATCCATACCAAAAAACCCTTGAAATTCAAGACCACCTTATTGCGAAGAATATACATTAACGAACGGCTTGCTAGCAACACAAGGAAACCTATTCCAACAACAGACAAAACCGTTATTACATAATCATCAGTACCCTCCCAGTCAACCCACGACTTAACATTAAAAGGATTCACAAGAAAGATAAAACCGATAGCAAAAGCATAAACAAAAACCAAGAAAGTGGCAATGTTTCTTTTACGGTTAAAATATTTAATTATCGTATCTTTCAAATCAAATACCTATTCAAAAATTAGGGCGCAAAAGTACACCTTTTTTGTCAAAAAAAGAAAACAAATTATCAACAAGCAATCCCCAAGCTATTTTCCGCTCCTTCATTCATAAATAACTGTCTTATTGGTGTATTTATCTTTTTAGTTCGTATTATGAGAATAAAAACAACATGCATTTTGTATTATGGACAATGTCATTAACATGGAAAATTGTAAACGATCATTGAAATATAAAATACTCCAATAAATTTTCCTCACATATATGTTTTTCTAAAAATATAATGTATCTTTGCCAATCATTTTTTCAAAAATTAAAAGATAATATTATGATAAGAACACGCGAACAGTATTTGGCAGCCCTCAAGGCAATGAGACCAAATATCTACAAGAATGGAGAATTAATCACCGATGTTACAACCCACCCTGCAACTCGTCGTACAGTTGAAAGCCACGCACGCGCATACGATGGTGCAGCTTGCGAAGAAAAGAAGGACATCTTCACAACTGTTTCCGATTTCACAGGAAAGCCGATTATGCGTTTCAACAGCATGATGAGAACCCTCGAGGACATCATGAACAACGCACGCATGAAACGTGAAATGTACCGTCAGACTGGTACCTGCTCGGGCGGAACCTGCGTTGGCTGGAACGCTCAGAATGTAATGTGGGCTGTTACCCACGACATTGATGCCGAATTTGGCACCAACTATCAGGAAAGACTGAAAGCATGGATACTTTCGGCACAGGAACGCGGAATCCTCTGCGCAGCAGCTCTTACCGATGCAAAGGGTAACCGTAGC
>Ga0310786_10000917_pt1 | contig 46891 bp, 39 predicted proteins | sample AusTroGonzalo_MG_FD_203881 | JGI IMG/M metagenome (GOLD analysis project Ga0310786, IMG submission 203881) | Bovine rumen microbial communities from tropical cattle in Woodstock, Queensland, Australia - Gonzalo_03 (v2) (version 2) | ecosystem: Host-associated > Mammals > Digestive system >...
TACTTAGAAAACTTATCACAAAATCACGTGCAATGCATTTGGGATGAGCTTTGACCATCTCCTCCTCTAACTTCGCAATTTCTGCTTTGAGACCGTCCTGCGTTGTGTACAACTCTTTCAAAGCCTTGAGGTTCGGGTCTTTCAGATTCTTCTCACGCCAGTTGCACGACGTACGACGTTGCACACGAATCTTGTACAATACTCCGTCATACACGCAGACTACCGTGCCCGTAAAATCTTTGGTCTCTGGGTCGCTGTCAAGCTTCTCTTGCAGCCATGCTGCCGCTATAGGACGCAAATCATCCACGATGCGTTTCTGCTCCGCAAGTTTACGAGCTTCTTCGCAGTACGGCTTAATTTGTTTCTTACCATCGTTCTTCTCTAAGGTTACATTTTTTGTGTTCTTTGCCACTTGGGACTTTTGATTTTTTGCCATAATTTTGAAAGTTTTGTGCGTCGTCTCGTATGCGAGTGGCCACTCTTTGCACGTGCGAGTCACACTCAACTTCCGCGGGTTAATAATTTATTGTTACTTGGCTTTCTACTTTGAGTGAAACGGTCTTTCGACTTTCGACTCAATTCCGAATTCCGCTGCAAAAGTACTGCTTTTCTAACAAAAAAAAGGCGACAGTTGTCGCCTTTTTGTCGCTTTCTTGTCGCCTTATGTTTTTTTAGTGTCTTTGTAAGTTTCTGCCGTACGATTTGACATCAACCGGCCATCCAAATTCGTCCGATAAGTGTTTGCAGAGCTCTGCCCGATTATGCACGTTGCAATATTGTTTGAAAATCGGATCGTTTTTCTTTCGGCCTTCTACATATTCCCGCACCGCATTATAATCATTTTCAGCAGGATAGATTCCTTGTGCGTAAATCACTGGTTCATAGATACATTTACTCAGTTCGGCAATCTTGCGTTCTCCATCAGCCACGTCAATGCTTGCAGCAATTTGCAGTTCGCACATATTATCCAGCAGTGCCAATAATTGGACTTTTTCGCACGAATCAGTCATGTTTCGAACGACTTGTTTTGCCGTTCCGATTCGGTCGATGGTGGATAATATATGTTTATTGGTTATCATGATATTTCAAAAATGGGCGCAAAGGTACAACAAAAAAATGACCCGCGCAAATCGGGTCATTGTTGAAAACTATTCTTGATTTTTCCGCCGTCCTGCGCTGATAGGGCGAGACAGACATTTCCCTAAAATGTTGAAAACCTCCGCAATTTCCGCACCCTCAACGACTTACAAAGAAAATGCATTTTTTGCTTATTTAGAAAATATAAGAATAAGAAAAATCGCTAAAATCCGCTATAAATTTGTCCATTTCCGGGCAATACATTGCCCGCCTTTTTGTATTCTGCACTCCGTCTATTAGTATGGCAATCCTATTGCCTGCTTCTGACAATTCTTAATAATTTCAACTGCTTTTTTCTTTTTTCTTTCTACTTTCGACTATTTTATTTGCATATTCCAAAATTTTATTGTACCTTTGCAGCGGGAAAATGAATATAGGCATGAAGAAAGGATTTGTTATATTAGGATTATTAATGCTGTTGCTGCCGGTATTTGGCGGAGAAGCACCTATGACCGTTGTGTATGTGAACGGTCTAACTGATGAGTTGAACAGCGTGATGGCACAGACCTTAGCATCTTCGCTCACAAAAGAGGGTAAGTATTATGCCATAGACCGTAGCAAAGAGTTCCGCCAAGCGCTCTATGATGTCCACGGCGATAGTGTGCGTTCCCTTTATAATGAGGAAGCGGTTCGTATCGCGCAAAAGTTTGACGCGGAAGTGATTTGTGCAGCAGAGGTAACTAAGGTGCAAGGCGAGCAATATCTCTCATTTCGTATGATTGATGTGGAGACAGGAGAACAATTTAACACCTTCAACACAAAAACCCAATTAGATGACGCAAAGTTTGTAGCAACTGCTACCGAAGAGTTGGCAAGGATGCTGTCCCTCAATAGCAGCTCCGACTTTGAGCAGCAGAAGGTAATCATGGAAAAGAAACTCGCCTTAACGTTTGAAAGAGGCTACTACAAGATAGGTACATTATATGTCACCACAGCCAACTATTACGGGACGTGGAGTGTTATTCTCGCAAAACTAAAGGAGACGAACACCGGCGGCTATACAGATTGGCGGCTGCCTACTATTTCGGAAGTGGCAATGGCGAAAAGCTGGTGGAAGGATACCCACTTCCAATATGGTTACGTGCGCCCGTTAATAGAGCGATTGCCATATAGTGTAAGCGATTGGTGGGCACAAGATGCCGTAGTCACCAACGGTGTGCGAAATATGGTAGTGCCGGACAAGAAGTACGACAGCAAAAAGTATCAATACCGCGCATTCTTCGTTCGAGAATTCAAGACTAAATAAACGATGTGTAAAGCCTGAAAGAAAAAAACCGTTAAGAGGAAGGCCATATAGAACGGAATCGTCAGTAGTGCGCCATCACGTCCGACATTATAATCGCCGATCTTAATGGCGTGCTGGACGTGATATTTTTCTGGGTGCTTGAGGACGGTGCTTGTAGTTTTTTCAGCGAACTCTTGAACGGAACTGGTTTTTCCACATTGACGAACACCCTTGATGATTAGCGGCTTACGCTTGGGTTTTTCCTTCCATTGCTGAAGGAGGGATTCAATTTTTCGTTTATACATAACACCATTGCTGTCCATTTAAACTTTGATAATAAGCGCTGTACTCTTTGATACTGTGCAGTTTATATCGCTATTTGTTTGAAACGGACATGTTTTTTATGTTTATTTCTTTCGAATGATTTGACTCTCTGGAGTATGTGATTTGGTAGTAAAAGCTATCTGAAAGTTCACTTTTAAGTAGGTTTTAGTAGCAAAGCACATAGGATGTGCTACATCTAAATCATTCGAAAGGGTTTTTAGTGTTTTCTTCAATCTTTTAGTGGACACTAGTGATATTATTACTTAACACAGTATGAGTTTACTCAATACCCATATCAACTGGAAGACCTTGGATTTAGGGACTAACATACTTTATTTTGGGACCCCAGATTAGTATTTTATCTTGAAATAGTCAAGTAGTGCTTTGTAGCCATCTTGTGCTGTGAGGCAGGTGTCGCGTAAGTAACCGTTCACCTGTCCCCAATTCTGAATGCCGCGGTAGTAGAATAAGCGTAAATCTTCCGTAATAATAAACGGAACGATGCCCGTCTGCAGACACTGCCAAAACATCAGCAACCTGCCGACACGACCATTACCATCCTGAAACGGATGAATGCGCTCAAACTGCACATGAAAATCAAGAATATCATCTAATGTGACCAACTTAATAGCATTATATCCGGCTAATAAATCCTTGACACACTGATGCACTTCATTCGGTTGGGTGGTGGTTTCACCTCCCACTTCGTTTGCCAAACGTTTGTAGTCTCCTACAGCAAACCACGGTTTCTGACTATCCGAAGTATTCGTTTTGAGGATACGATGCAGCTCTTTGATATGCGGTTCAGTAATATGGTCTAAAGCGTGGTCTATGATATAATCAATACATCGGAAATGGTTGACCGTTTCCAAAATATCGTCAATACGTGTGTTTTCGGTTGTGGTACCCAGCGTATTCGTCTCGAAGATGTATCTTGTTTGCTCTTTGGTTAAACGACTGCCTTCGATGTGATTGGAGTTATATGTCAAATCAATCTGTGTGCGATGATATATACCTCCTTTCAATTTAGACTCTTTCTCCTCGCGCAGACGTTTTAGCAAATGGCTTTTTTCTTTCAACTTTCGACTTTTGACTATCACGGCATTGATCGGAATATTCCATGTTTTGCCCGTCAAGAATGCTCCTTCAATCTTACCAGAGGCGCAATAATTACGGACTGTGCGCTCACTGATGCCAAGCTTTTCAGCATATTGAATGACAGAAATATATTCCATTTATCGGCAAGTTTTAGTAAAAAACGCTGCAAAGATACTACTTTTTGCCGATACCGGCAAGAAAAATCTAGTATTTTTGTAAAAATTATGCTAAATCCAATAATATGGGTTACTTTTAATACCCTTATATCATAAATGTATATAAACAATCATTGCTGTATTTTTCATACGGCCTATTATTCTATTGACAATGTTGGTCGAGACCATCCAAATTCTCAAAAAATCCAAAAATATTTGTATAATCCAAAAGTTTGTAGTACCTTTGCCGTGGAAAATATTAAAACACAATGGTATGAAGCACATTTATTCGTTGTTATCGGCCTTGATTGTCAGTTCCGTTGTAATGGCCACGGAAGGTGCCCTCTCGGGGCGGTTTACCATCAATGCACAAGGTAAAAAGATTGTCTTCTCGCAGGGCAATTTGCAATACCAAGCCGGTACGCAAACGTGGCAGTTCGCCGCGCAACAGAACGCGTACTTGGGCACCGCAAACGAGCACATTTCGGCAACCAACAGCGGTTGGATTGACCTTTTCGGATGGGGAACAGGCAACCATCCGACGACCAATAGTATCGAAAATTCGTCCGACTATGCGACCTTTACGGATTGGGGCGTGAATGCGATAAGCAATGGCGGTAATATGCCGAATCTGTGGCGCACCCTGACCAAAGCGGAATGGGTTTATCTGATTCAGTCTCGCCCCAAGGCTTCTACGCTCTTCGGCATGGGCAGTGTGGATGGTGTGAACGGCATGATTCTGCTGCCGGACGACTGGACGTTGCCTGACGGCGTAACGTTTGTGCCCAGCACGCAGCAAGGCTTACAGGATTTAGGAATACATTTTCAGAATGAAGCCAAGAATAATTTCTCGCACAATAGTTATACGCCGGAGCAGTGGTCAGTCATGGAGTCGGCAGGGGCGGTCTTTCTGCCTGCGGCAGGCGGAAGATTTGGCAGCGATGTGTACTGTGTCGGGCAGAACGGATATTATTGGTCTGCCACACAGGATGAATACACGGACTACTTCTCGCATCTTATGTACTTCGATTCGGAATACCTTTTCCCGCAAGGATATACAGGTGCTTATCGGGGACTTTCGGTTCGTTTGGTCAAGTCTGCGGAAACAGAGGGACTGACGAATGCCGCCAATGACGCCTCTGACCGTTCCGGCAAATTGCTCCACGACGGTATAATCCTAATCCGCCATGGCGACAAAACTTATACCCTCACCGGACAAGAAGTGAAGTGATTCGTATCGAGATTTCAAGAATAAATAAGCCGACGCTTGAAGCCGGGAAGAATGAAACCTTAGATTAAGGCATTGATTTATGGAAATGCCAAACTTGAAAAATTCGGTGGATTTTGTTAATTTTCTTCAAAAAAATTTGTGCATGTAAAAAAAAAGCAGTACTTTTGCGGGCTTTTTCGTGAAAAAGCGCGTCATTATTATTAACCGCGGGCAGGGATTCGCGTAATCCAACGCCCATAAAAACAACAAAACAAATGGCAACAAAAATTCGTTTGGCTCGTCACGGTCACAAGGACTATGCTTACTACCACATTGTAGTAGCGGACAGCCGTTCGCCGCGTGACGGCAAAATCATTGAGCGTCTTGGCTCTTACAACCCGAACACCAATCCTGCAACCATCCAGCTCAATTTTGAGCGTGCGCTCTATTGGGTAGGCGTTGGTGCACAACCGACCGACACCGCTCGTCATCTTCTGTCTATGGAAGGTGTAATGCTGATGAAGCACTTGCAAGGTGGTGTAGCAAAGGGTGCATTCAGTGCAGAAGAGGCTCAAAAGCGTTTCGATGCATGGAAGGCAGCACATGCCGCCAAGGACCAGAAAGTAAGCAAGGCAGAGGCTGACAAGAAAGCTGCTGCGCAAAAGGCTGCTTTCGCCCAAGAGGTTGAGGCAAACAAGGCAAAGGCTGCAGAGGTGCTGAAGAAGCGTCAGGCTGCTGATGAGGCATTGGCTGCTGCCGCTCAAGAGGCTGCAAAAGAAGCTGCTGAAGCTGAGGCTCCTGCAGCAGAAGAGGCAGAGGCATAATCGAGCAAAAAACGTAGAAAGAAAGTCCAAAACAAATGTTTTGGGCTTTTTTTTGTGCAAAAGACATTTTTATTTGGGCATATCGAAAAAAAGTTGTACATTTGCACGCTTTTGGCATATCGTGAAGACGCTGTATAAAAATATGGTTTGGTTAGGGGTCTTGCAAGTGGCCAACTACTTGATACCATTCTTGGTATTACCCATTATAATCCGTATTCTTGGTGCTTCATTATTCGGCAGTATCAGTTACGCTCAGAATATCATCACGTATTTGACATTGCTCGTCAATTACGGTTTTGAATATTCCGCCACTCGTCAGATTTCTCTTGCGGGCGAAGACAAGGCTCGCACAAGTGCGATATTCTGGTCGGTGGTGATGTGTAAAGGCGCACTGCTGGTTGTCTCGTTTATTATATTGGCCTTTCTGCCGTTGTTGATTCCGCGAATGGCTTGCGATTGCCGGCTGTACATCTACACCGCGCTGACGAATATCGGTATTGTATTCTTCCCGACATGGTATCTGCAGGGGATTCAGAAGATGGATAAGATGGCGTTGGCGAACTTCTTTGTGAAGTTGCTCGGTGCGGTGTTGGTACTATGTTTGGTGCGCGAGGCATCAGCATACAGGCTTTATCCGTTGCTGATGTCCGTAGCGAGTATTGTGGTGGGAATAGGTGCTTTTATATACGTGGTACGTCATTTTCATATCGAGCGTCCTGTATTGTCTCGATTGATGCTGCGCGAGGTGATGAAAGCAGGCGCGCCAATATTCCTGAACAATGTGTTCATCAGCTTCTACACCACAGTAAATATGACCTTGTTAGGGCTATATGTGGCAGATGACGTGCTTGGTTATTTTTCGAGTGCCCAGCGTGTGATAATAGCGCTTTATACGGCCTCAGTAGTGCCAGTCAGTATGGCATTATATCCGGAGATAAGCCGCCGTCTTGCCGTTTCGAAGAAAGATGGATTATGTGCGCTCAAGCGTGCATTATGGATGGCCGGTCTGGGTTCGGCAGTTGTATCAGTGCTGACGTATGTGAGTGCTCCGCTTATTATACGTATTCTCTGCGGTACGGGGTTTGCCCCTGCCGTGGATATCCTTCGTTGGCTGTCTCCGATACCGTTTCTTGTGATGATGGCCACCTTGCTGACGGTACAGGGATTGTACGGACTGGGGTTGCAGAAATGGGCGCCCTGGGTAGGATTGACCTTAGCCTGTGTATGTGTGTCTCTCAACCTGCTTTTGCTGCCGCGATGGGGAGTAAAAGCCGTATGTTTGAGTTGGATTGTGGCGCAGGTATTGGAGTGTGTATTGGTAAGTATTATTCTATGGACGCAACGGCATAAGCAATGTTCTATCTAATCATATTTGTCATATTATTTATCTTGGCATTGCTCAATTTGCAGATGCACGACAAGCTCAGCACGCAGGTGTTTACGGGCGTGTCAGCGCTGATACTGATAGCTATTGCGGGTTTAAGATATGAGACGGGCGGAGACTGGGAATCGTACGGAGATATATTTAACGGGCTCCCACCATTGAGCCGTTTGCTGGGCCAACCGAAACTGCTTACCACTCAGCCGGTGGAAGAAGGCTTCACGTTGCTGTGCGCGTCCATTAAAGCGCTCGGCGGGACAATTCAGCACCTGTTCTTTGTGGTGACGACCATCAATATAACGCTCATTTGCGCCGCTTTGCCCAAATATACGAAATACCCTGTTGTGGCATTGTTCTGCTACTATGGTATTCTGTACTTCCAACTGGAGATGGTGTATATTCGTCAGGCGACGGCTGTGGCGCTTTGCTTCTTTGCCCTGCAATATATCAAGCCCAAGCAGATTGGGCGATATATGCTGTTGGTGGTATTAGCATGTACGTTCCACCGAGTGGCAGTGCTGATGATTCCGCTGTATTTCTTCCTCGACCGCCAGTTGCCGGCTTGGGTCTATTGGGCAGTGATTGGCGCTGGCGCAGTAATGATGTTGGCAGGCATTCCGTGGATTAAGAATATCTTCTTTACCTTCGCAGGATGGCTCGGTGGTACTTATACCGATAAAGCCGAAGAATATGCGGAGAATGCGCTCTTTGCCGTGAACCGCCGATTGAGTATCGGCTTTATGCTGAACTTGGCGATATTTGCGGTGGTGATGGTCTTCAAGAAACGGTTGGAGGAACTGAAATACGGCACAATAATGCTCAACATGTTCGTGCTTAGTCTGGCACTGTATTACTACTGCTACGAATTAGTGGAAGTGAGCAATCGTACACGACTATTCTTCTTTATCAGCGTGATTGCGCTTTTGCCGATGCTGTTAGAGGTGATGCCGCTCTTCCTTGAGCGCTTTGCGGGCATGATAGTGATTATGCTGTATTGTTTCAGTTTCTCGCGAGGCATCTTCCTTGAGCAACCACAATCGGTGGCATATAATCCCTATCAGAACTATATTGAATTCAAGATAAATCCGCGACCGAGTACGGGCAAACAGCGGTTGGAACAGAGCAACCGATTCTTTAAGGCAGACCGACAATGATGCATCATGTAGTGTTCATAAGTCACGCGCGTGGTATTCACGGTGCTGAAACAGTGATGCTGCAGGCGATACGTGCTTGCACGGCACAGGGTGTTCGTGTAACCGTGGTTGTGCCCTCCGTAGTGCCGGACGCCGGTTTGGAAGTCGCATTACAGCAATTGGATAATGTACGTCTTATGCCGCTGGCGTATCGAGCGGCAGGCGTACACGCGTTACGCACGTACCTTGTGCAACTTTACAGCCGACGCGCAGCAGGGCAACTGGCTGAGTACGTCAGGCGCGAACATGTGGACGCAATCTATTCGAACTCGTCGATTACCATCTTGGGCTGTGCCGTGGCGAAAATGACCGGTGTGAAACACATCTGGCATTGGCATGAATCCGTCAATGTGTGGCTGGGATGGCATCCGTCAATGGCGAAGCTATATCGCAAGTGGCTGCAATGGGCAGAAACCATCGTCTTTATTTCCCATAAGCAGCAACACGATTGGGAAGAGACCTTGGGCGTGTCTATCCCGAATGCACAAGTCGTTTATAACCCGATTAAGCGTATCTCTGCCCTACAGAAAGCGGCGCACAAGCATATTCGAATAGGCTTTATCGGGCATTTTGAGCCGCTCAAGAATATCGAGCTTTTAGTGCAGACGTTCGCGCGTCTGCACGCCGAAAACGCAGCTACTGAACTATGGCTATGCGGTGCTATCAACGAGACAGACAGGCAATATATCTATTCGATGACAGCTTTGCGCGAACCGATAGTGCTTGTGTTGCCGCAAACCTCGGATGTGGCTGCATTCTACCATAGTATAGACATCCTTGTGCTCCCGTCGTGGAAAGAGACCATGCCTTTAGTGGTGCCGGAAGCAATGCAGGCAGGTGTGTGCGTCATTCAAACTGACCAATCCGGACTGATGGAGTTGTTGGAGGATGGAAGTGAGACTCTGTTCTTCTCGCCCTATAAGCCGGAAGCCTTGCTGCCGCTATTACAGCAGTGTCTCGATACTGATTATCGCCGACACATAGCCGAAGCCGGACAAAAGAAAGTACAACAATTACAGCTCAATAACCAGTTTGACCAACAAATAACAGCCCTTTTATGCGCGTCATAGCTTACTATCTGCCACAATTTCACCCTATTCCGGAAAATGACGAATGGTGGGGAAAGGGATTTACCGAATGGACGAGTGTGCGCCATGCACGCCCGTTGTTCCGCGGGCATCAGCAGCCAGTTGAGCCGGGCGAGTTGGGCTATTATAACCTGCTGGACGCTTCCGTTCGTGAGCGTCAGGCGCAATTGGCACAAGAAGCAGGTATAGAAGGATTTTGCTACTGGCACTATTGGTTCAACGGGAAGCAACTGCTCGAAAAACCTCTGCAAATGGTTCTGGAATCGGGCAAACCGGATTTCCCTTTCTGCATCGGTTGGGCAAACGAGAGCTGGAAAGCCAAGACGTGGATAGACCATCAAGACGCTCCCGATAAGATGCTTATTGAGCAGACCTATCCTGAAGGCGATGATGAGCGCCATTTTGCAGCCATACTGCCCCTGTTGCGCGACAAACGCTATATTCAAGTGGACGGCAAACCGCTGTTAATGGTGTATCGTCCGCTGCAATTGCCGGACGGCAAGTCTTGGACTGCACACTGGCAGCAAATGGCACACGATGCCGGATTAGAAGGGTTGTATCTGTTGGGACACGCGCTATATAGTAAGGAAGTGGATGATGTGTTGCAACTCGGTTTTGATGCGGTCAACCTCGTACCACTTGGTGATACCAAACGCAATCCTTGGTTGGCATTGCGTCATGGATGGACGCTGATAAGACATCTATGCGGAAAGTCGCCCTTAGCGTATGACTATAAGGCAGCTATTAAGGTGTTTGCCTCCACCATTATGCGGCGTGAGGACGTAGTGCCGACTATCTTCCCCAACTGGGATCATACACCGAGAAGCAAGATGAAAGGCTTCCTCCTCAACGGCGCAACACCGCAGCTGTTCCGCGCACACGCCGAAGCTATTCGCGACATCGTTAACGGTAAGGAAAACCAACTTGTCATGCTCAAATCGTGGAATGAATGGGGCGAAGGAAACTATATGGAACCGGATAAAAAGTGGGGAAAACAGTATATTAAAGTGTTGGAATTGGTAAATAATCATGAGTAAGCGCATATTATATATTAATGAGTCGTTGAACACGGGTTCTACCGGACACATTGTGGAGCAATTGGGTTTGGCCGCCTTAGAGCGAGGATACGAATGTCTCGTGGCGCACGGTGCTCGCTATGTACATCCGACGATGCTGCCTCATTATTGTTTTTCCTCCAAAATGACGGAATACACCCACGGATTGTTGTCATTGTTGTACAATGCGCACGGTTTAGGCTCAAAGATGGCAACCCATCGGCTCATCCGACACATCTCGCAATGGAAACCGGATATTATTCACCTGCATAATATTCACGGATACTATATCAACTACCCCATTCTGTTCGACTTCCTCAGGAGTGCTAATATTCCGGTAGTATGGACCCTGCATGACTGCTGGACGGTAACAGGTCGCTGCGCCCACTTTACCGCCTCGGGATGCTCGCAGTGGCAGACACAATGTGTCCATTGCCCGAACTATTCCGACTATCCGCGAAGCCTCACCACTCGCAATACTGCAACCAATTACGAAACCAAAAAAAGGACTTTTGTCGGATTGTCGAACTTGACGATTGTACCCGTTTCCAACTGGTTGGGAGATATCATTGCACGCTCTTTCTTACAGGACTATCCGTGTGATGTCATTCAAAACGGTATAGACACATCGCTGTTTAGGCCCTTGGTTTCTGCATGGCGAAGCCGCTGGAAAGCCCGCAACAAAACAGTCATCTTAGGTGTCGCTTCTCAATGGACGAGCGCCAAAGGCTGGAATGACTGGATGCGGTTGGCACATAATCTTGATAATCGCTATCGCATCGTTCTGGTTGGTGTTTCCGATACGCAGAAAAGACAACTACCGGACAATTGTTTCGGAATTAAACGCACCGATGCCACGGACGAACTCGTGCGCATCTATTCCGCCGCGGATATATATATCAACCTGGCTCACCAAGAAGCGTTCGGATTGACTCTAATGGAAGCAATGGCTTGTGGTACACCCTGTATATCCTACCGCACCACCGCTATTCCCGAAATCACCTCACCCGATGTATGCACCATGGTCGAGGTTGGAGATATAGATGCCGTCATTCAAGCGATACATCAAGCAGAAAGGCAGTTTAAAAAACAATGCCAAGAAACCTGTATCCAACATGTCACAACACGTTTCAACCAACAAGATAAAATAAACCAATACCTCAATTTATATACCAAACTACTGCATGAATAACACCAAAGTCAGCATAATAACCATCACGTATAACAGCGCCAAAACGCTGCCCAACACCCTGCACAGCGTGCAGACACAAACCTTCCGCAATATTGAGCACATCCTTATTGACGGAGGCTCCACAGATGGCACAAAGGAACTGATTAACAGATACCGCACTCATCTGGCTGCGTTTGTTTCAGAGCCCGACAATGGTATTTACGACGCCATTAATAAGGGTATCCGTCTTGCTACAGGCGATATTATCGGCATTCTCAATTCCGATGATGTGTTAGCCGACCCTACTACTATCGAGACCATTGTTCGTAATATGGAGGAAGCTGAAGCAGATGTCGCCTACGGAGACTTACTATACTGCACCGACACCTCCGACAAAAACACCGTTGTTCGTTATTGGCGCAGTAATATCTTTAATCCCAAAACGCTTAAGTTTGGTTGGATGTGTCCGCACCCGACACTCTATGTCCGGAAAGAGGTCTATGAGCAAGTCGGAAATTACGAAACCGCATTTCATATATCCGCAGACTATGATTTTATCCTACGGGTATTCAGCCGAAACTATCGGTCTGTCTATATCCCGAATGTGCTGGTTCGTATGACCACCGGTGGTGTAAGTAACCGCAATCTGCGCACCATCGTCCGCAAATCACGTGAGGATTATCAGGCACTGCGCCGCAATCACATAGGCGGTTTCTGCTCGCTCATCCTTAAGAACCTCCGCAAAGTATATCAGTTCTTCCGGTAATGTCTGATGACATACTCTTTTACTGCATATTTGCCCTACTATAAGCGCAACCTGCGCTTGGCTTTTCCAGTAATGCTGACGCAGTTTGGCGCAGCCTTGGTGGGATTATTCGACTCTATCATGGTCGGACATTACAGCACCGCGGATTTGGCGGCTGTCAGTTTCTCCAATGCCATCTTTTTCACGGTAATGGTCTTTGCAATGGGCACTCTAATGGCGATTACCCCGCTTGTCGGATACGCTGTCGGAGCAGAAGAAGGTCACGAACGTATTGCTGCGCTCTTTGCAAACGGATTAGTATTCGCGCTGTTGGTTGTACTGCTTTCGGCAGGTTTGCTGGCGCCGTGTATCCCATTCTTGGAGCACTTCGGACAAGAACCGGAAGTTGCGCTTCGGGCTCGACCCTATTATATTCTCATAGTACTTTCCATTGTACCTTTCCTCTTTTTCTGCCTGTGCAAGCAGTTCCTTGAGGGCTTGGGCAATACAACGGTTGCGATGGTGATAACCGTTGCCTGTAATTTGCTCAATATTTTCCTCAATTACATATTTATCTTCGGTCATTGGGGAGCACCCGAGATGGGCGCAGCTGGAGCAGGTGTAGCTACATTGATTTCCCGCACATTGACCGCCATTTGTTTCTTGGCGGTTCTCTTGCTAAAGCAGGATTGGCGCCAATATATCACGCGCATCAATCGTAAAATGTTTGTTTGGCGCGAGGTAAAACAATACATTCGGATTGGCACCCCAATAGGTCTCCAGTCCTTTGTGGAAGCCTTCCTTTTTACGGCGTCATTTGTGATTATCGGATGGATTAGCAAGGAGGCATTAGCAGCACACCACATTGCCAATCAAATGGCAGACCTCACATTTATGCTTGCTTTGGGTATCGGTGCTGCCACTACTATTCGCGTCTCTCACCAACTTGGGCGTGGAGATTTACATGCCGTACGTATGGCAAGCAGAGCTTCAGTCCACTTGTGTTTGCTCATGAACACTATCGGTGCGGCGTTGATGATTTCCTTGCGCCATTATCTGCCGTACATTTTCACGAGTGATTCCGAAGTAATAGATATTGCCAGCACCCTTATTTTGATTGCTGGATTATTCCAGTATGCAGATGGTCTGCAATGTGTTGGAGCTGCTATGTTGCGAGGCATTCAAGATGTACGTGTTCCTATGAGAATTGCCTTTATCGCATATATCGGCGTGGCACTGCCGCTCGGTCTCATTCTCACATTCCCCGCTGGATTAGGAGCAAAAGGAATGTGGTTAGCCTTTATTCTCGGACTGGCTATTCCCGCTATTTGCTACCACATCCGCTTTCAACGACAAATGAAAAAGATGTCGGAACAGGAATTCATTTCCAATAAGTAACTTTACGCGATTTATCTCCGCATGGTTCCCACGTTATAAGGTCGCTGCCAGGGGAATCAGAAGTACGGCTATCCCAATCGAAGAGCGGTTCTTTATCACACCAACTCTGGAAATGCAGGAGATTGCCTTTTCGGTCAAATTCGTATCGGTTACTCCAAATCTTACCATCTTGTTTGGTTCTATGGGTAACGGTTTTAACACCGATGGGCAATCCCATTACCTCTATATCACGGTAATATACTATTTCACGAACCCGTACATCGGCGCAATGATAGTCATCCTCACTGGCACTGACATCTTCTATCCAATTGCCATAGCGGTCAAAACGGCGTCCTTGATAATGCGTTAAATCCTCCGTCTCGCTCCACCGACTCCAGCAATAGGTTGTGTCCCCGAATTCCTTTTGGGCTTTAGAAAACAGGTCTGCATCCTTATTTTGCTTTGGAAAGAGTTCAAGTGTCAGGTCTGCATAAGCATCAACCACGTTATTATCGGCATTGAAAGTCTCCAAAAAGATAATCTGACCATTTTCGTCATATGCATAACGGAAATGCTCCCAAAGCCCGAAAACGCATCCTCCAGAGCCTGCAAATGGAGTCATATAGTCGATATACTCCAATAGACGCCCTTGTGGGTCAAAGCAATAAATAGTCTTGCTATAGTTAGCATAGTCATATTGGCGAACCTCCTTGACAGGGCCACGAAACCCAAGCCACGCAAGATGGTCTTCGGGAACAGAGTCACGCGGAATATCAATAACATCTTGGGCGGACAAACTAGTAACCACTAAAAGGAAAATTGCCAATTGAAAATTGAAAATTGGAGATTGAAGATTGGACATTTGTGATAGGTGATTAAAATTTGGTGGCAAAGGTACAAAAAAAATCGCAACCGTACAAATTTAGTTGCGATTTTTTTGTGAAAAGCCGTTTCGCTTTACTCGTGTTCCACTTGGAAGAAGCGAGCCTCTGCAGCCTCACGAGCTGCTTGAATAGCGGCATATTCTTCCGCATTGTGAACCACCACGCGTTGGAACTCACGCAGACCTGTACCGGCAGGAATGAGATTACCGCAAATAACGTTCTCTTTCATACCCTCGAGATAGTCCACACGTCCTTGAATAGCGGCCTCGTTGAGCACCTTAGTAGTCTCTTGGAAGGATGCCGCCGACATGAAGGACTTCGTACCAAGTGCTGCGCGGGTGATACCTTGCAGAATCTGCGAAGCAGTAGCACAAACAGCATCACGAGCCACAACTACCTTCTTATCACGACGACGCAGCGACGAGTTCTCATCATGCAGACGACGTGCTGTGATAATCTGACCGGCGTGGAGCACTTCACTGTCACCGGCATCGGTAACAACCTTCTTACCCCAAATACGGTCGTTCTCATCAAGGAAGTCCATCTTATCAACAATTTGTCCTTCAAGGTAGCGGGTATCGCCGGCCTCTTGAATCATGACTTTACGCATCATCTGACGAACGATAATCTCGAAGTGTTTGTCGTTGATTTCCACACCTTGCAAACGATAAACAGCCTGTGCCTCGTTAACGATGTAGTCTTGCACAGCCGTGGGGCCCTTGATTGCCAAAATGTCATCCGGTGTGATAGCGCCATCGGAGAGAGCAACACCGGCACGTACATAGTCGCCTTCCTGAACCAGAATCTGCTTGGTCAACGGAATAAGGTAAGACTTCACTTCGCCCAAACGACTGGTAATGCTCAATTCGCGATTACCACGCTTAATCTTACCGAAGGACACTTCACCATCAATTTCAGCAACGATAGCAGGATTGGACGGGTTACGTGCCTCAAAGAGCTCAGTAACACGAGGCAGACCACCGGTGATATCACCTGCCGTACCAAAGGCACGAGTGATTGTGAATAGGAGGTCACCAACCTTGATATCAGCACCATCGGGGTGTACAAGCATTGCCTTGGTAGGCAAGTTGTACGTACGGAGGATATTGCCCTTTGCGTCTACGATATGTGCTGCTGGCATCTTGGTTTTATCCTTGGAGTCTGTAATGTGCACTTCTTTCTTTCCTGTTTGCTCGTCAGTCTCAGTTTTGGCGGTAACGCCCTCAATTACGTCTTCGTATTGGAGTTTACCATCCTGCTCAATAACGAGAGAAGCCTTATACGGATCCCATTCGCAAACGAGTTGTCCCTTTTCGTACGATTGTCCGGGCTCTACAAAGAGTTTGGAAGCATACGGGATATTGAAGTTCGTGAGCACGACACCGGTATTCTCATCTACCAGTCGCATTTCATTCAAACGACTAACGACAATCGTGTCGCCTGCAGCAGTTTTGATGGTACGGAGATCGTCAATCTCAACGCGTCCGTTATGCGGGAGAGCATAGGTATTCTGGGTAGCAGCATTACCTGCGACACCACCGGAGTGGAAGGTACGAAGGGTAAGCTGTGTACCTGGCTCACCAATAGCCTGAGCTGCAATCACGCCGACAGCCTCACCTTTCTGTACCATCTGACGGGTAGCAAGGTTACGACCGTAACACTTCGCGCAAACACCATGCTTGGCTTCGCAGGTGAGTACCGAGCGGATTTCAACCTCTTCGATACCGGCGGCTTCAATAGCCTCACAAGCTGCTTCGCGAATCTCTTCTCCGGCTTCTACGATGATATTGCCTTCGTTATCCACGATATCGTGTACAGATACACGCCCAACGATACGTTGCGTCAAAGTAGCCACTACGTTATCGTTTTGCTTGATAGCACGTGCCGTCAAACCACGCAGTGTACCGCAGTCTTCTTCGGTTATAATCACATCGTGTGAAACATCTACCAAACGACGAGTCAGATATCCGGCATCGGCAGTCTTCAAAGCAGTATCTGCAAGACCCTTACGAGCACCGTGCGTAGAGATAAAGTACTCCAACACCGACAGACCTTCCTTAAAGTTCGAAAGAATCGGGTTCTCAATAGTCTGACGACCTTCAGCGGCACCTGCCTTTTGCGGTTTAGCCATCAAGCCACGCATACCGGCAAGCTGCTTAATCTGCTGTTTCGAACCACGGGCACCGGAGTCCATCATCATATAGACTGAATTGAAACCTTGGTCTGCCTCTTGCATGTGCTTCATGAGGACATCGGTCACCTTGGCATCAACCTTATTCCATGCACCGACAACGTTGTTATAACGCTCGTCGTCACCCATCAAACCGAAATTATAGTTCTCGGTAATGTTCTCAACTTCCGCGTTACCTTCAGCCACGAGTTCAGCCTTTTCTTCCGGAATCAGAATGTCGTTCAAGTTGAAGGACAAACCACCCTCAAATGCCTTGCGGTAACCAAGGTTCTTGATGTCGTCCAGGAATTGTGCGGTACGAGCCACACCACAAGTCTTAATGACCTTAGAGATGATTTTCTTTACCTCTCCTTTCTTCAAGGTTACGTTCTGATATCCAACTTCTGCCGGCACGAATTCATTCACCATAACACGACCAGGAGTGGTCTCAATCAGTTCACCGTTGATACGCACCTTAACGTTGGCGTGGATGTCCACTTTACCCTCACTGAGCGCGATATTGCACTCCTCAGGGCTATAGAAGCATAGACCTTCGCCTTTGACGCCGGAACGCGGCTTGGTGATATAGTACAAACCAAGAATCATATCCTGAGAAGGCACGGTAATAGGATTACCGTTCGCTGGGTCAAGGATGTTATGCGAGCCAAGCATGAGCAGTTGCGCCTCCAAAATTGCCTCATTGGAAAGCGGCAAGTGTACTGCCATCTGGTCACCATCGAAGTCTGCGTTAAATCCGGCACATGCCAACGGGTGCAACTGAATAGCCTTACCCTCAATCATGCGAGGTTGGAACGCCAAGATACCGTGACGGTGCAAAGTCGGTGCACGGTTCAGCAGCACAGGGTGTCCTTCCATAACATGCTCCAGAATCTCCCAAATTACGGGCTCCTTGCGATCAATAATCCTCTTCGCGGACTTAACAGTCTTAACCATTCCGCGCTCAATGAGCTTACGGATGATAAACGGCTTGTAGAGTTCAGCCGCCATATCCTTCGGCAAACCACATTCGTGCATTTTTAATTCTGGACCAACCACGATAACCGAACGAGCAGAATAGTCCACACGTTTACCAAGCAGGTTCTGACGGAAGCGACCCTGTTTTCCCTTTAGCGAGTCAGAGAGAGACTTCAACGGACGGTTGGCATCAGACTTGATAGCCGTCGTCTTGCGGGAGTTGTCAAACAAGCTGTCCACAGCTTCTTGCAACATACGTTTCTCATTACGCAGTATGACATCCGGCGCCTTGATTTCGATAAGGCGTTTGAGACGGTTATTACGGATAATTACACGACGATAGAGGTCATTGAGGTCAGAAGTGGCAAAACGTCCACCATCCAACGGCACGAGAGGACGCAACTCCGGAGGCGTAACAGGAATAACCTGCAAAACCATCCATTCGGGTTTGTTCCTGCCCTTACTTGCACGGAATGACTCAACCACTTGCAAACGCTTGAGCGCATCTTGCTTGCGTTGCATGGACGTGTCAGTATCAGCACGGTGACGCAGTTCGTAACTGAGCGAATCAAGGTCAAGATTGGCAAGCAACTCATAGATAGCTTCAGCACCCATACGAGCAATGAACTTCTCAGGATCGGAATCCTCCAGTTGTGCATTGTTCTCGGGCAGACGTGCCATCAGTTCTTCGTACTCGTCCTCTTCCAACAAAGCGTTATTCTCAATCAGCACGTCACCTACCATTTGACCATCCATTGAACCGGCTTGCAGTACGAGATATTTCTCATAATAAATAACCGACTCCAACTTCTTGGTTGGAATACCAAGCAGAGCTGCCATCTTCGATGGTAATGAACGGAGATACCAGATATGCGCTACGGGCACAGCGAGACGAATATGTCCCATGCGCTCACGACGCACTTTCTTCTCAGTTACTTCTACACCGCAACGCTCGCAGACGATACCTTTATAACGAATGCGTTTATACTTTCCGCAGTGGCATTCATAATCCTTGGTAGGACCGAAAATGCGCTCGCAGAACAAACCGTCACGTTCGGGTTTATATGAACGATAGTTGATTGTTTCCGGCTTCAAAACCTCGCCGTTGGACAATGCCATAATCTCATCTGGAGATGCAAGTCCAATTGTTATCTTGGTGAAACCGGTTTTCTTTGTATTGGTAGTATTTTCTTTTCTAATAGCCATAGTTGTATTGTTATTAAAGGGTTAATGAATTGAGCTGTTACTCCATTGTAATCGACAGAGCAAGGCCCTGCAATTCGTGTAACAATACATTGAGCGATTCCGGTAAACCGGGAGTCGGCATCGGTTCGCCTTTAACAATAGCCTCGTAGGTACGAGCACGACCGGTTACATCATCAGACTTAACGGTCAGAATCTCTTGCAAAACGTGAGCGGCACCGTGAGCTTCCAGTGCCCAAACCTCCATCTCACCGAAACGTTGACCACCGAATTGTGCTTTACCACCAAGCGGTTGCTGGGTAATCAAACTGTACGGACCAATCGAACGTGCGTGCATCTTATCATCAACCATGTGACCAAGTTTCATGAAATATGTCACACCTACCGTTGCCATCTGGTCAAATGCCTCTCCGGTGCCACCATCGTAAAGCTGAGTCTTACCGGCACGCGGCAGACCTGCCTTGTCGGTCCACTCATTCAGCGAATCCAAGGTACAACCATCGAAGATAGGCGTAGCAAACTTCACGCCTAATTCGCGACCAGCCCAACCGAGGACAGCCTCGAAAATCTGACCGATGTTCATACGAGAAGGCACACCAAGCGGGTTCAGAACAATATCCACAGGAGTACCATCTGCCAAGAACGGCATATCCTCCACACGGACAATCTTACTTACGATACCCTTGTTTCCGTGACGACCTGCCATCTTATCACCCACACGAATCTTACGCTTTTTAGCCACGTAAACCTTCGCCATTTGGATAATACCATTGGGCAATTCATCACCTATCGTCAAGTTAAACTTCTCGCGCTTGAGTGCTGCATCATATTCTTTGTATTTATTGATGTAGTTCATCACGCAACGGCGAACAAGATCACTCTTGTGCTCATCCGGTGTCCAGTTGTCCAGCATAACCGACATGAAGTCGATCTGGTTGATGCGTTCCTTGGAGAAGATCACACCTTTCGCAATCAGTTCGGTACCCAGCAGGTCATAAACGCCATTTGACTGACGATTGCGGAGCAAACCAACAAGTTTCTCTACAAGTTGTTCGCGAAGCGCCCCGACCTTAGTCTTAAAGTTATCATCCATGGTGGCTATACGCATTTTATCCTCCATCTTCTGCTTGCGGTCTTTCATCGCACGCGAGTAGAGTTTCTTATCTACAATAACACCATCCAATGACGGACTTGCCTTTAACGAAGCATCTTTAACGTCACCTGCCTTTTCTCCGAAGATAGCCTTCAGCAGTTTCTCTTCAGGACTCGGATCGGTTTCACCCTTCGGTGTAATCTTACCAATCATGATATCACCCGGTGTGATGCGGGCACCAATACGGATGATACCGTTCTCATCCAAATCCTTGGTAGCCTCTTCACTTACATTCGGGATATCGGCGGTAAACTCTTCCAGACCACGCTTCGTTTCACGCACTTCAAGTAGCTGCTCAACCACATGAACAGAGGTAAACATATCTTCGCGGACAATACGCTCGGACAGCACGATAGCATCCTCATAGTTATAACCCTTCCAAGGAATATAAGCAACTTTGAGGTTCTTTCCAAGTGCCAACTCGCCATTCTCGGTTGCAAAGCCTTCCGTCAGAATTTGACCGGCTTCAACATGGTCGCCCTTACGTACAATCGGACGAAGGTCGATAGTGGTATTTTGGTTCGTTTTCTGGAACTTCGGCAGGATGTACTCTTTCTCTGCGGAATCGAAACTGATGAATTCTTCGTCAGCATCGCGGTCATATAAAATACGAATATGATCTGCATCAACGAATGTGACTTCACCGGCTCCTTCTGCCACTATTTGTGTACGGCTGTCTTGAATCAATTGACCCTCAATACCGGTTCCTACAATCGGAGCTTCATTGCGCAAAAGCGGAACTGCCTGACGCATCATGTTCGAACCCATCAACGCGCGGTTAGCATCATCATGCTCCAAGAACGGAATCAATGCAGCTGCAATAGACGCAATCTGTGAAGGCGAAACGTCCATCAGGTCAATCTTCTCCGGGGCTACAACCGGGAAGTCCGCCTCAAAACGCGCTTTAACCTTCTTGCGGATAAACTTACCATCCTGGTCAAGTGGTGCATTACCTTGTGCAACCGTCTTGTCCTCTTCATCCTCGGCGGTCATATAAACCACATCCTCGTTCTTGAGATCAACCACACCATTAGCGGCCTTGCGATATGGGGTTTCAATGAAACCGAGGTCATTAATCTTTGCGTAGATACAGAGACTGGAAATAAGTCCGATATTAGGACCTTCAGGAGTCTCAATCGGGCACAAACGACCATAGTGAGTATAGTGTACGTCACGTACCTCGAATCCGGCACGATCACGGCTCAAACCACCGGGACCAAGTGCGGACATACGACGCTTGTGCGTAATCTCTGCCAACGGGTTCTGCTGGTCCATAAACTGACTCAGCGCATTTGTTCCGAAGTACGAATTGATAACGCTCGAGATTGCTTTGGCGTTAATCAGGTCTGTCGGAGCAAACACCTCATTGTCACGTACGTTCATACGTTCGCGAATGGTGCGGCTCATACGTGCCAAACCGATACCAAACTGGTTGTACAATTGCTCACCTACAGTACGAACGCGACGATTGGAAAGGTGGTCGATATCATCCACCTCAGCGTTTGAGTTAATCAACTCAACGAGGTATTTGATAATCTCGATAATATCTTCCTTCGTCAATACACGCGTATCCTCCGGGATATTCATGTTCAGTTTGCGGTTGATACGATAACGACCGACTTCGCCAAGATCATAACGCTTCTGCGAGAAGAACAGGTTCTGAATCATCTCACGTGCGGTAGCGTCATCTGCAGGCTCTGCGTTACGCAATTGGCGGTAGATATAGAGCACAGCCTCTTTCTCGGAACGAGACGGGTCTTTCTGCAAGGTATTGAAGATGATGGAGAAATCAGCCTCACGACTTTCCTCTTTGTGCAGGAGAATAGTCTTAACGCCGGCTTCCAAAATACGGTCGCAAAGTTCTTGCGTCAATTCGGTCTCGCGCTCAATAATCACTTCGTTACGCTCAATGGACACAACCTCACCGGTATCTTCATCCACAAAGTCTTCTGCCCATGATTTCAATACGTTACCCGCTAATGTGCGACCTACGATATTTTGCAGATTCTCCTTGTTCACCTTTATCTCCTCTGCCAATCCGAAACAGTCCAGAATATCCTTATCGGACTCAAAACCGATGGCACGCAGCAAGGTTGTAACAGGAAGTTTCTTTTTACGGTCGATATAAGCATACATAACCTTGTTGATATCGGTGGCGAACTCAATCCACGAACCGCGGAACGGAATAATACGTGCCGAATAAAGCTTCGTTCCGTTAGAGTGCATTGAAGTGCCGAAGAATACACCGGGAGAACGGTGCAACTGGCTTACAATAACACGCTCAGCGCCGTTGATGACGAACGTTCCCTTGGGGGTCATGTACGGAATTGTACCGAGGAACACGTCTTGAATAACCGTGTCAAAATCCTCATGATCAGGGTCGGTACAGTAGAGTTTAAGTTTTGCCTTGAGCGGTACACTATAGGTCAAACCACGTTGAATGCATTCTTCAATCGTGTAGCGCGGTTGATCCACTTGGTAGTCAAGGAATTCCAAAATAAAATTGTTTCGAGTGTCTGCGACAGGGAATGTCTCCGAGAACACTTTAAACAAACCCTCCTTACGACGTTGTTCAGGAGTAGCGTCCATCTGAACAAACTCACGGAAGGATTTCAATTGAATGTCCAAAAAGTCAGGATAAGGCATCTGCTGCTGCATTGCCGAGAAATTGACTCTTTGTGTTTGTTTATTTGTAGCCATCTATTGTTATTTAAGGTATTTTAACCAAAATAGCGATATTTTTACCGAGAATTAACACTATTTAACACTCGGTCTTTTTCAGAGAAAAAGGTTTAGACCCCCATAAACAGGGATCTAAACCGTGAAACCAGTGTCTTACCGGAACGGTATTACTTCAACTCAACTTCTGCGCCTACCTCTTCAAGAGCCTTCTTGAGAGCCTCAGCAGCTGCCTTGTCAAGACCTTCCTTTACAGTTGCGGGAGCAGCGTCAACGATGTCCTTAGCCTCTTTCAGACCAAGACCGGTTTGCTCCTTAACAGCCTTAACGACTTGGAGTTTCTGTGCGCCAGCAGCTTTCAAAACTACATCAAACGATGTTTTCTCTTCAGCGGCAGCAGCCTCGCCAGCGGCGGGAGCAGCAGCAACTGCAACAGCTGCAGCAGCGGGTTCAATACCATACTCATCCTTCAGGATTTGAGCGAGTTCGTTTACTTCCTTAACAGTAAGGTTTACCAATTGTTCAGCAAAAGCTTTAAGATCTGCCATAATTGTATTTTTTTAAAAAGTTCTTTTTTTAAGTTAGTTATTTGTTAGTTATTAGTTAGTTATTCCGTAGTCCTTAAGCGGCTGCAGAGTAACTAACTTGCGCCACTTTACTCAGCGCGTTCACCCAGAGTCTTAAGAACTCCGTGGATGGTAGTACCTCCGGATTGGAGAGCAGATACGACATTCTTCGCAGGCGATTGCAGCAAGGCAATAATATCTGCAATGAGTTCGTTCTTGGACTTGATAGTTGCAAGGAAGTCAAGATTCTGTGCACCAACATAAACAGTCTCTTCCACATAAGCGGCTTTGAGTTGCGGCTTGGCATCAGCGTTCTTTTCCTTTTTAACTATCTCTTTAATCAGTTTGGCAGGAGCGTTACCTGTGTTGCAGAGCATAAGAGCGGTATTGCCCTTAAGTGCATCAAAGATAGCGGCATCAATACCTTTTGCTTCCAACGCCTTCTTGAGAAGGGTGTTCTTCGCCATCACGAGTTTGATGTCTGCTTTGAAGCATGCACGACGGAGCGCACTGGTCTTCTCTGCGTTCAAACCCTCAATATTGGTGAGATAGAAGTGTGAGTATTCACCAAGTTGATTTTGCAATTCACTAATGAGAGCGGTTTTATCTTCCTTTTTCATAATTCTGTCCTTTCTAATAATTACTCAATAGATTTGGGATCAACCTTGATACCTTGACTCATTGTGCTGGAAAGATAAATACTCTTGATATAAGTACCCTTACTTACTGCGGGTTTGAGCTTAATCAGAGTCTGAATGAACTCAAGCGCATTCTCGGTGATAGCTTGCGGAGTGAAGCTAACCTTACCGATGGAAGTATGTACAATACCGAATTTGTCAACCTTGAAGTCAATCTTACCTTGCTTAACCTCCTTAACAGCCTTTGCAACGTCAGGCGTTACAGTTCCGCTCTTGGGGTTCGGCATAAGGCCACGGGGACCAAGGACGCGACCGAGAGCACCAATCTTACCCATGTATTGGGGTTGGGTGATCATTACGTCAAAGTCAGTCCAACCGCCTTTGATCTTCTCTACATATTCATCGAGACCCACGAAGTCGGCACCTGCCTCTTTTGCAGCTGCTTCCTGGTCGGGACCTACGAGTGCAAGAACGCGAGTAACCTTACCGGTTCCGTTGGGCAGACTTACCACGCCACGAACCATTTGGTTGGCCTTACGGGGATCTACACCGAGACGTACGTCAATATCAACGCTTGCGTCAAACTTGGTGGTTGTAATCTCTTTTACGAGAGCAGCTGCTTCAGCAACTGTATAGAGCTTACCTGCTTCAATCTTCTCAGCAGCAAGCTTTTGATTTTTTGTCAATTTTGCCATAATAGTGATTGAAGTTTAATTATTTAACGGTAATACCCATACTGCGAGCGGTGCCCTTCACCATCTTCATTGCACTTTCTACAGTGAAGCAGTTCAGGTCAACCATTTTGTCCTCAGCAATCTGACGGCACTGATCTTCTGTGATAGAAGCCACTTTCTTACGGTTAGGCTCGGAAGAACCACCCTTAATCTTTGCAGCCTCAATGAGTTGAACAGCTACAGGAGGAGTCTTGACAATGAAGTCAAACGACTTGTCAGAATAAACGGTAATAACTACAGGCAATACTTTACCTGCTTTTTCTTGCGTTCTGGCATTGAATTGTTTACAAAACTCCATGATGTTCACACCCTTGGAACCCAGAGCGGGACCTACCGGAGGTGCAGGATTGGCAGCGCCACCCTTAATCTGAAGTTTAATAAAACCAGCAATTTCTTTAGCCATAGTTTTGTTAAATTTGTAATAGTTTTGCGATGTTAGCGTTACGAAGTAACTCTCGCGGGTTAATAACTATCGAGTAGTCAAACGGCCCGTAACAATGCCTTCTACTCTTTCTCTACATCATTGAAACCAAGCTCAAGCGGCGTTTGACGATCAAAGATTGTAACAACCACTTTGAGTTTGTGTTTGTCGGGCAACACTTCACTCACCACGCCGTTGAACCCATTAAAGGCACCATTGGTAACCTTAACCTTTTCACCGACGAGGTAAGTTTCCTCCAACGTCAAGTTGGCAGCTGCATCCTCAACAGACCCCACAATCTTATTAATCTCCGATTGGGGAACAGGTGCCGGTTTTGTGGAAGCCTTACCGTCACTGAGGAAACCCAGCACATTAGGAATGTTGCGCAAAAGCGGATAGCACTCATCAGTCAAATTGCACTCTACCAGCACGTATCCCGGAAGGAGATTACGCTCTTTAATCGTGCGCTTGCCATTACGTAGTGCCACCACTTTTTCTGTCGGAATCAACACTTGGGAAACATACTCCTTAAATAAAGAAGAAGTAACGAGTGCACTTTCGATGTACTCTTTTACTTTGTTCTCCTTACCGCTTATCGCACGGAGTACATACCATTTGAAATTACTTTCAGCCATCGTAAACCACAATTTTCAAATTCTCAAATCTTCAAATTTTCAAATCCTGATTTTAGAACAGCCCGTAAATCAACGTCATGATGTTCTCAAAAGCCAGGTCCATAACCCAAACAATGAGTGCCAGAATAAGGGAAGCTACCAGCACCAACACTGAACTTTGAGCCAACTCTTTCGAGGTAGGCCAACTGACTTTGTGTACCAATTCGTTGTACGATTCCTTCACATTTTCTACCAGTTTCATATTGCGTAGATTTTTAATATTTCCTTTTCTTTTAATGTCGCCAGCCTCTCTGTTGCGTCTCGGTTGCGTCCCGAACTTTTTTCCGCACCAACATTCCGGCCTTGACCAACGCCAAAGTCAGAATGGAAGCTATTTTTGTAACATTCCCCGAAGGGATTGCACGGAAGGCAGGAATCGAACCCACATTAACGGTTTTGGAGACCGCTCTCCTACCATTGGAGGACTTCCGTAAGTCTTGCCCGAGGCTCGATGCCTCGAGCAAGTTTAGACTAGACCGCCTAGATTTCCTAAATAACTAGGATTACTAATGATTAGTCCAAAATCTTCGTGATTTGGCCTGAACCAACGGTACGACCACCTTCACGGATAGCGAAACGAAGACCTTCAGAGCAAGCTACCGGATAGATGAGCTTAACATCGATCTCCAAGTTATCGCCCGGCATTACCATTTCAGTTCCTTCCGGCAGAGTGATTTCACCGGTAACGTCCATGGTACGGATGTAGAACTGAGGACGATAGTGGTTGTGGAACGGAGTGTGACGACCGCCTTCTTCCTTTTTCAGGATATAAACGGAAGCACGGAACTCCTCGTGAGGTTTAACGCAACCCGGGTGGGTAATAACCATACCACGTCTAACCTCGTCCTTGTCGATACCGCGGAGCAGCAGACCTACGTTATCACCAGCCTCACCTTGATCCAACAGTTTGCGGAACATTTCAACGCCGGTTACAACGGATTTCTTACCATCTGCACCAAGACCTTCGATTTGAACCTCGTCACCAACTTTGATGACACCGGTTTCGATACGGCCGGTAGCAACAGTACCACGACCTGTGATAGAGAATACATCCTCAACAGGCATCAGGAACGGTTTGTCAACGGCACGCGGAGGCAGTTGGATCCAGCTGTCAACAGCATCCATCAACTCCATAACCTTGTCTTCCCATTCAGGAACACCGTTCAATGCACCAAGAGCAGAACCACGGATAACCGGAGTATTGTCACCGTCGAACTCATAGAACGACAGAAGCTCACGCATTTCCATTTCAACGAGATCAAGCATCTCAGGATCGTCAACCATGTCGCACTTGTTCATAAATACAACAAGACGCGGAACGTTCACTTGGCGAGCGAGCAGGATGTGCTCACGAGTCTGAGGCATAGGACCATCAGTTGCAGCTACAACGATGATTGCACCGTCCATCTGGGCAGCACCGGTAACCATGTTCTTAACGTAGTCAGCGTGACCCGGGCAGTCAACGTGTGCATAGTGACGATTAGCAGTCTGATACTCAACGTGAGCGGTGTTGATGGTGATACCACGCTCTTTCTCTTCAGGAGCGTTGTCGATAGAATCGAATGAACGAATCTCAGAAAGACCCTTCTTAGCCAGCACCATGGTGATAGCAGCGGTCAAAGTAGTTTTACCGTGGTCAACGTGACCAATAGTACCGATGTTTACGTGCGGTTTCGAACGGTCAAATTTCTCTTTTGCCATAATTCTAGAATTTAATTTTATTAACGTTAATAAATTGTTTAACTTTCAATTTTCATATTCCCTCACACAACGAAAAGGGCGTATTTTCCCTCGCGCGTGTGATATAAAATAAGGTCTTGCGACCATCTGAGCTGATGGCGGGAGTTGAACCCGCGACCTCATCCTTACCAAGGATGCGCTCTACCACTGAGCTACATTAGCAGACCTCGTAATACGAGGATATAAATCTGTTGAGCGGAAAACGGGACTCAAACCCGCGACCCCCAGCTTGGAAGGCTAGTGCTCTATCGACTGAGCTATTTCCGCAGTTGCCCCGCTTGGGGATCTTGGTGTGGGTGCGGATGGATTCGAACCACCGAAGTCGAGAGACAGCAGATTTACAGTCTGCCCCATTTGGCCACTCTGGAACACACCCATTTTTCAAAGAACTCAGAGCCTCTAGTCGGACTCGAACCAACGACCGCTGGATTACAAATCTAGTGCTCTACCAACTGAGCTATAGAGGCAAACTCTGTGACCTTTTGGTCGAAAGCGGGTGCAAAAGTACTGCTTTTTTTTGATACTGCAAAATTTTTCTATAAAAAAGTGCATTTTTTTTGCATTTTGCACATTCAAACTATCATTTTATGCTATTTTTACCCCCTATTCGCTTTCGAATTGCCGAGGTGAGCCCGTGGAAATCATTCCACGAGCGCACCTTGTGTAGAGTACTTTTTGCCGTCATGTAAAATGTACAACACTCCATTCTCCACAACTTTTGAAGTCGGTAACTTAAATTCCGTCGTTTCTACTTCGGACGGACTCTCACCGCCGCCCTCACACGGCTGCTTCTTATAAGTGATCACACCTGTCGTACCTGCCGTTTTTACAGTCATTGCGAAGTTATCCACACGAATGTTACTACCACTAACATTGGTTATCGCCAAATCAAACGTTTCCTTCTCACCGGAAATGGAAATGGTGCAAGAGGCGTTCTTCGATGCCACTGTCAACGTTCCAACAGTTACTCCGGTGGTATTCGATACGATACTGAAAGCGTCCGCGGATTTGTTGGTCTTGAAACTGAACGTTATTTCCGTAGCGCCGCCGGTTGGAATCCCGGAAATCACAAATGTACCGTTACTCTTGGCAATAAGCAATTCCGGAGCGACTCCTTCTGCCAGTTTTTCATTGTAAATCTTTGTGGAACTACCACCATCTTGACAATCGTATAATACCTTAGCATCTTCATAAACAGTTGCATTCTTACCCGGCGCTTCAGGAGCATCATCCGCAACAAAGCCTGTAAACTCTTCCTTCCAGAGTGTGGTTCCCATCGCAGCACCAGCAGCACCTCCGCCTTCACTCTTTCCATAGACAGCATAGACTGTTTCTGCCTTTGTGACTCCCAGTACAAACTTGGGTTTTTCTGTTTGTCCTTCAACAAACGTTCCTAAATCATCGCTATACCAACCTTTGAACTTCCATGCTCCTTCACATATGGCGGTTTCCTCCTCCGCTGTCGGCAACAGATAATCGCCACAAGTGGTAACTTTCGTAACGACACCGTTGCGTATCATGGTTATCACATACGAATCACAACATTCAGCTATCAGTTTAATTTCTTTCACAGCACTCAAACCTCCACCGGAAATGGTCAGCACAGCCTCGTGCAAACCTTCTGCCGACGGATTATAGGTTATGGTTATCGCCGTACCTGCAAGCGCTTCTGCTTGTGTCATTGTGGTCTTCGACAAACTAAACACAGACGCATTTGTTCCGCTTAGCGAGAAACTAATGCCACCTGTCAGGTTGATACCTTGCACAGTAACGGTCTTTGCTATCGCAACGCCCAATTGCGTATCCCCTACATCTACGGTGCCGGTCGGCATCAGGATAGCAGGATTGGTACCACAAGTACAGCCATCGCTGGGAATCCAAGCCGTACTAAACGACGGCATCAGCTCTGAAAGATTAACTTTCTGCCCTGCCTTGCTACCCCATAGATATTCTGCCAGACAGGGATAGTCAATAAACGGATTTCGGTTGCCTTGCGTGGCTTGAATACCATTATTGCGGTCGATTTCCTTCTGCGAAACAGGATCCATACGATGCCATTTAAGCAGTAAGGCAATACCATAATCAGTCAAGCCGTAATTAGAAGAAGTACCACTGGGACCACTAAAAATAGACGCACCATCAGATTTGGACATATCCAACGCCGTGTAGTGTACCAATATACCCATATATCCACGCGCGAAATCTCCCTTGTATTGATCTATCGGCTCAAACACCGGACTGGACGGACATTTTTTGGACAAGTTTCCATTCATCGTATTCTCCACCACCAATGTTTTAGGAGAACCCAATTTAGCACCCATGTACGAATATGTGCCATTGCCATCCACTTCACCGAAAGCGTATGCACTCCGACGGTTATTAACATATCCGTCAGTGGGAACTAAATGGAATATATCGCTATAGGTCTCATTCTTAGTTCTGCCCCACCAACTTTTAGGAATAGAGTGTTCGCGATTGTAGCAGTCGCATTCTTTCTTATAGTTTCCACACTCCTTATTCCCATCGGGATCAAAGCCGCAAGCACCGTACATATCCCATAACAAACCTTCCTTCCCGACTGAATCTGCCGGATAAAGGTCTGTCTTTTTATAGGCTGTCAAGGCGCCATCGTAGCCTAACGTCTTGAAACCTTTCAAGGTCACAGTCGTTAAGGCGGAGAACAACGATTGACCGGATTTGCCGTCAATATCAGCATAATATGCCGGCAAATTGGCTGGAGGAGTAACGTCCGCTGCCAAGACAAAGGACGTTACCACTAAGAGCAACAAACTCAAACTGAGAATGCGATTTTTCATAATATTTGGTATTAAACGGTTATTCGTATGATGCACAAAAGATTTTTTTATTTCACTTCTGCGCCGGAGACAGTATAGGTCTTGCCATCCCAAAGGATAAAGAGTTGTCCGTCTTTAAGGAATTTACCATTTGCAGATTGATGGTTCTCGTTTTCCTCAAAAGCGGAGACACTTTGCTGGGGAATTACATCAATGGAATAGACACACACCTGTTACTATTTCCTCCGTTGCTTTGTGTGCCGGAGCTGGCGAACCGCCTTTCTTCTGCACATACAGGCAGGCTATCAAATACCCAGCGAAGCTTTGATTGCCGGTACACGTGCTTCAGCAGCTGCCGTTGCCGCCTCGTAGTCTGCCGGTGTCTTCATCTCAGCCGGAATCTCGAAGTAGAACTTGATCTTCGGCTCCGTTCCGGACGGACGAACGCTAACCTTCAAACCGCCATCGGTAAAATATTGCAGCACATTGGATTTAGCACCCAATGCCATCTCTATCTTCTCCTCTTCCCATTTGCCATTTACCAATTTGCGGTCGATGGACTCTTGAAAGTCTTTGATGCGGATAACCTTCTCGCCGGCAATCTCTTGCGGCGGATTGTTACGGTAGTTCACCATCATCTGGGCAATCTCCTCAGCACCGGTCTTGCCCGGACGAACAACGTTAATGGTGGTTTCACGTTGGAAGCCGTAATCCATATAAATCTTCATGAGGTACTCATAGAGAGTCATGCCGTTATCCTTGGCATAGGCAGCAATCTCACAGATGAGGCAGATAGCCGAAGGTGAGCATTTGTCACGCACCTTGTCATATGCCATATAACCGAAGGACTCCTCACCACCGCCGATGAAGGTACGTTTGCCTTCCCATTCGCGGATACGGTTGGCTATCCATTTGAAGCCGGTATATTCGTCGGTAAGAGTAACGCCTTGGCGGTCCGCAATCTTACGGATAAGCTCGGAGGTAACGATGGTCTTCACAATGTACATATCATCACGCATCTTGCCCAGACGCTTCATGTTGTTGATGATATAGTAGTTGTACATGATATTGGTCTGGTTACCGTTGATGATGACCCATTCGCCCTTGTCGTTACGGCAAACGATAGCGATACGGTCTGCATCGGGGTCGGAAGCGATTACAAGGTCAGCACCAAGTTTGGTACCAAGAGCAATTCCCATTGTCATTGCCTCAGCGTTTTCGGGGTTCGGAGAAACAACTGTCGGGAAGTTGCCGTCAATAACCATCTGCTCGGGCACTACGTGGATGTTCTGGAATCCCCAGCTGCGGAGACACATCGGAACAATCTGACGTCCTGCGCCGTGCATCGGCGTGTAAACGATATTGAGGTCTTTCTGATGGAGTATGGACTCTTGGTCAATCATAACGGTCTTAACCGCCATCATGTAATCATAGTCCATTTCGCCACCGATAATCTCGATGAGGTCTTTGTTGCCGCCGGTCTTGACATCTTCCATACGAACTTTGTTCACTTCGTCAATAATGCCCTTGTCATGCGGCATGAGCACTTGTGAACCATCCTCCCAATAAGCTTTGTAGCCGTTATACTCGCGGGGGTTGTGTGAAGCGGTAACATTCACACCACCTTGGCAGTGGAGTTGACGGATAGCGAAAGATACTTCCGGAGTAGGACGCAGGCTTTCAAAGAGATATACTTTGATACCATTAGCAGCGAATACATCCGCACAAGTCTCAGCAAAGAGACGACCGTTATTACGGCAGTCGTGGCCGATAACTACGCTGACGGGCGTATTCGGGCGCAGGGTCTTGAAACCGCCTTCTTTTGCTACTTTCAGAAGATAATTGGCATAACCTTGGGTGGCTTGAGCCACGATATACTTGTTCATGCGGTTCGTGCCGGGGCCCATGATACCACGGAGACCGCCGGTACCGAATTCAAGGGTGCGATAGAAACTCTCAATGAGTTCGGTTTTGTCCTCTGCCTCCATCATTTTCTTTACTTGTGCGCGGGTTTCCGCGTCAAACGGCTCGCGAGTCCAAGTCTCAGCGATTGCCATGATTTGTTTCAGTTCGTCATTCATAAAGCATTACATTTAATTGGTTATTTATTTCATTTATTCTTTGACTTTGTAAATTGCATCAAGGTTTCGGACAAAACCGTCGAGGTCAAGACCGTAACCGATAACGAATTCATTGGCTATATTTTGTGCCACATAGTCCGGAACGGCATCGGGGAACTGCACTTTTTCGGGTTTGCACAGTAGTGCTGCGACACGAATGGAAGCCGCTCCTTCTTCACGCAGATGCTCTTTGAGCCAGTGCATCGTCAAACCGGTATCAACAATATCCTCAACTATGATTACCTCGCGGTCCTTGACGCTTTGCTGCAAGGGCACGACCATACGCACCTCACCGGCAGAGTCCATGCCTTCATAGGATTTGACGCGTATAAAAGTCACTTCGGAACGCAAGTTCACGTGACGAATGAGGTCGGCGGCAAAGATAAACGCACCATTGAGTACCACCACAAACAGCGGTGTTTTTCCCTGATAGTCCGCATTGATGGCATCTGCGATTTGTTGAACAGCCGCAGAAAGTTTATCCGGCGTTATCCACTCCTCAAAAATATGGCCTTGCTCAGAAATGCTTCGCATGGTAAGTTCAATTGTTTATTCGTTATTCTCGTATTTGTCGAAGAGGAAATCGTTATAAGGATACCGCTGAATGTGAATCGCTTTAATGCGGTCATACATCAGCGATTTGAGGGCATCTATATTTTCCTTGTTCTTGGCGGAAATAAAGATGCAATCATGTAACTTCGACATCCATGTTTTTTCCAGCTCCTCCAAGGAGATATTCTCGCGTTTCATCGGAGTCAAGTCATCCTCTTCTTTCGGCGTATAAGTAAACGCATCTATCTTATTAAATACAACAATCTGCGGAATTTCAAGGCTCTCACCTTTCGATTTTTGCCCTTTAAGCAGTTCGTTGATAGTTTGTTCTACGACATTATATTGCTCTTCGAAGTTGGGGTGAGAGATGTCCACTACGTGGATAAGGAGATCTGCTTCGCGGACTTCGTCCAAGGTGGATTTGAAGGACTCAACCAAGTGATGGGGCAGTTTGCGGATAAAACCGACAGTGTCTGAAAGAAGGAAGGGCAGATTCTCAATCGTCACTTTGCGAACGGTCGTATCTAACGTGGCAAAGAGCTTATTCTCAGCAAAGACCTCAGATTTGGAAAGGAGGTTCATCAGCGTTGATTTGCCCACATTGGTATATCCGACCAGCGCGACACGCACCATCTTGCCGCGATTTTGCCGCTGGGTCGCCATCTGCCGGTCAATCTTTTTGAGGTCTTCGCGCAACAAGGCGATTCGCTGACCGATAATACGTTTATCCGCCTCTATCTGAGTCTCACCGGTACCACGGTTGGTGCCGCCTCCGCGTTGGCGGTCCAAGTGGCTCCACATTCGTGTCAGGCGGGGAAGCATATACTGCAAATGCGCCATCTCCACCTGCGTCTTGGCATAACTCGTCTGTGCCCGCTGGAGGAAGATTTCGAGAATCAGTATCGTGCGGTCCATAACGCGAATCTCACGACGTTCTTTCGCGTTCTGCCGCCAATTGAGGTCTTTCTCGATATTGCGGATTTGACGCGGACTCAGTTCGTCATCAAATACAACCAAGTCTATCGGCGTTTCCGATTTTTCCTTATCTATAATAAACTGCCTTATTTCCTCGAGTTTGCCGGAACCGACATACGAATTGGTGTCGGGATTGGGGAGACGTTGCACGAAACGCTTAACGGGTACAATATCACGCGTATCGGCAAGGAACGCCAATTCGTCCAAGTATTCCTGCGTCCGTTCCTCCGGTTGAGAAGGGGTAATAAGTCCTACTAAAACAGCATTTTCCATTTTTAAGTACGGTTTTCCCGAATTTGGGCGCAAAGGTAATAAAAAAAAATGACACTTGCAAGCGCAAGCGTCATTTTTTTACAAGTTTATGTTTCTAAAACATAATTATTGTACTCGAGCACCGGAAATGCCATATACTTTTCCGTTGTTGATGATATACAGTTTGCCTTCGTGCATGATAACTTTGCCTTCGTTCTCTTTAACAGCAACGTTCTCAACAGCTTCTTCTTCGGGCAGATAAACATCTACATCGATATCACCATCAATCGTATAAACCTTGGCATTATCACCGGTCAAAGAAGCCTTAACATTCAGGGTTGCTATAGGACCGTATTCATCCTCTACAACATTCTTTATAGCAATTACAACATTTGCAGCGGTAAATTCAACCCAAGCAGTGTCTTTGCCTGCAACTATCTCAAGTCCTGAATATTCTGCGTCCAAAGTTTCGTCAGCAACGGTAAACGTTCCGGACAAACCGTCTTCACTTTCAGGATACAGAACCAACTCCAACCAATGACCATCACCGACAGGATATATATATCCACTCCCATCCGGCTCTGTCCATTGGGTGTAATCCCAGAGATTAAGGTCTGCTACACCCATTTCGATATAGGTCAAATCAGCATAGCCGCCAACCATCTTCAGAGCTGTGCCACCTTCACCTGAGCCACCGCCTTGGCCGGCTGCTTTCTTATGAGAAATGTAAACAGCGTAAACAATTTCGGGGTTACCGTCTTTCTCGTGATAAACACCTTTTAGGGTTACGGTATCGCCGGCATTAATACCCATTTCGATGAATTTTTGTTTTTCGCCTGCAGCAGACAGAAGACCATAAATCCAAACCTTGGCTGCATCACCATTGATACCGTTGAGGTTGAAGTTGCCATATGCGTTGTACTTGGTTGCATCGTTCTTATCCATTTGGATATCAGAAACTGTACCGGTCAGAACGCAAGTGTCCTTTGTGTTCTTGAGAGAGAGGAACTCGGTAATGGTTTTTTCGCCAAGGTTCTTCGGGCCTTCAATCACTTCTTCCGTTTCGCCTTCACGGGTTACGATAAGCGTAACAATACGAATCTGCTTGTCTGCTTTAATGCTCCATTCGTTGGCATTCGGCTCTACCGGATCAAAAGTCTTCTTGGTATTCTGCTCGAATTCAGCAGCAATCTTAACTATTTTCTTGTCAGCGGTAATGGTCAGGGTTCCACCTTCCGTCGTAACTTGTTTGGTGGTTTGATCAACAATGTCTCCGTAGATACGGAAAGAAGTGTCGTGGCCAAAGGCTCTTGTGGCGCTAACGGTAACACCGTCTTTGGTAACACTAACATCACTTCCGGTCTCAGCGGTACCTTTGCCTTTAAAGTCAGCATACGTGAATTTTACTGCGAACATGGATGTTGCAAACAATGTTGCAGCGAAAATAGCGAATAATTTTTTCATTTTGTTTGATTTGTTTTTTAAAAAATGTTACTATTATTTTAGGTGCTAAAGAAGCCCGTACAAGGCGGGCTCCTTTATTCTATTTCGAGCGATTTCTTATTCAACAACAGCACCTGCAGCATTGTACTTCACACCGTTGCGGATAATGTAGAGTTGGCCGTTCTCCATAACCTTCATGGCCTTTGCACCTTGGAAGGAAACGTTCTCAATACCTTGAGCTTTTTCAACGATTTCGGCAGTACCAAATGCGATTTCAATAGTAGTGCCCTTTTCGCCGTCATAGCGTTGGAGGTTACCTACAACTTTCACTTTGTCACCCTTCTTTGCTTCCTCTTGAATCTTAACTTTGTAAGCTTCGAAATCTCCTTTGTCTTTGGTAGCATCATCATCCATGTAGAAGCTCATCTTTTTGTCTTTGAAAGAGCCGTCCTTTGCAATAGATACAAGATAACCGGTTACCTCGTACGTTTTGTAGGATGTTTCGCCACCTTTCAGTTTCATACCAGCGGCAATAGCGTCAGCCACATTCACTTGACCGATAACCATATCGTCCTCGGTATAGCGAGTAGCTGTGCCTTTTTCCAAGATTTCATAACCTTTAATAGTTTTGTCTTTTGTTTCATAAGTACTTCCATACTTAGTCAATTGAGCAGTTACGGCAATCTTGTCGCCGGGAACAGGAATTTCAGCCGGCTTGGTAATGTCAACCGGAAGACGATAGACCTCAAAGGTTCCTTTATCAGCCTTTGGATCATCTGCCAGCCAGAGAGTTGTGTTCTTGTAGGTAGGATTGCAATACTCATAAATAGAGATTACATAGCCTTGTACGGTGCACTCTCCTGTTTCACCTTTGTCTATCCTTGCGATAGCATCAGCGCAGGAAATGTTGTCTGCAAACATAGAAACGCTCAAAAGAGCAGCTGCAGCAAATAAGAAAATCTTTTTCATAAACGATTAAATTTAAGTTAGTAAATAATTGGATTTTTATATATTTTAGTCCTTTCGGAGCCTAAATTCTACTTTCTACCCCTTCTTTTCATGCCCTTTTTCCTAATTTCGCGACAAAGGTACTGCTTTATTTTCATTCCCGCAAATAAAAAATGCTTTTTTTGCTATTTTCATGTTACAAAACACATTTTCTTCTATTATCCTCCCTTTCACCTTTCGCCTATAACCTCTATCCTTTCACCTATAACCTTTAGCCAATAACCTTTAGCCCCTAACCTATAACCTTTCGCCTTTATTCCCTTTCAACTTTCAATTTTCACCTTTTTTCATCGCTTGTAGAGCCATAACCCGTAACCTCTAGCATACAACCTTTCGCCTTTATTATTCCTTTCAATTCCTTTCAATTCCTACCATCACCGTAACTCATTGATTTTCAATATACTTTCCTGCACTATTCCTGCACTGTTCCTGCACTATTCTTGGACTATTATCGCACTATTGTTGCACAATTAAGCAAACCTTACCCTAAGGCAAGGCCATTTGCATCCCAAAAATGGGATTAATGGATGGAATCCGGCAGATAGTATTGCTTGATGGTATCGCAGACGCCAAGCGGGTTGCGAAGCAAAGGGCGGGTGGAATAGAAGCACTCGCCGGAGATTTCGGGAATAGTGCGGTTGAGCTGCATCTGGCGGTCAATCTCATTGCCGGTACGCCATGCAGCAGCCTCTTTCATGGAACCCAACCGATAGGGCGCCATGCCGATATATAATTGACAATTGGCAGTGGATGACGGATATTTGTCTGCGTGGAAGGCATTGGCTTCCGTCACGCGCTTTGCCCACCAATGGGCGAGGGTGTAATAGTCCGCCGCCTTGTTGCCGATGTGCCAGTAGAGTTGCGGGCAGACATAGTCTATCCAGCCCTCGCGAATCCAGTAAAGAACATCCGCATAGAGGTTATCATAGTTTGTCAAACCGGCAGTAGTGGCGCTTCCGATAGAATCACGCGTGTTATTCCGCCACACGCCAAACGGCGAGATACCGAACTGCACCCACGGTTTGGTTTTATGAATGGATTCGGAGATATCGCGAATCGCAAGATTGACGTTATTGCGGCGCCACGAACGAATATCGGTAAACCCGCGCGGATTGGCTTCAAAGCACTCCTTATCCGGCAGCGGCTGGCGCGGCAGGGGATAGGGGTAGAAGTAATCGTCCATGTGAATGGCATCAATATCATAGCGGCAGACAATATCCTCCACCACCATGCAGATCCACGCGCGTGTCTCGTCCAAACCGGGCTCGAAATACCATTGTTCGCCATACTTCCAGAACCACTCGGGATGGCGGCGCATGATATGGTTGGAGACAAGATTCGTCGTATCCATCGACTTAATAGTCACGCGGTACGGGTTAAGCCACGCATGCACAGCCAATCCTCGGTCGTGCGCCTCGGTGGTAACAAACTCCAACGGGTCGTAGAAATCTTCCAAACCCGCAAGCAAGCCGCCGTGCTCCTGCCAATAGCCCTGAATGCCGGTCAGCCAGTGGCTCCACGGCTCGAGTTCCGACCAATAGAGGGCATCGGAAGTTGGTCGCACTTGAAAAATGACGGTATTCATGCCGAGTGCCTGAAGGCTGTCCAGTAATTCCAGCATTTCCGTTTGCTGGAGTTGCGGGTTGCCGACTGCCGCAGAAGATGGCCAGTCGATATTGGCGACTGTTGCTATCCATGCGCCGCGGAAAGGCATCTCAGACCGCTCTGCTGACAGAGTACAGACCGCTAACGCTGACAGAATACAAACTAATATACTATTGCGTAATTTGACCATTTTCTACATAAAATATTTTGGCGGAGGCATCGGGTTGAACGATGGACGTAAGGTGCTGACGGTCGGTATCGGTAATAAAAATCTGACCGAAGCGGTCGGACTGCACCAAACGGACAATACGCTCGACGCGCTCGGAATCGAGTTTATCGAAGATGTCATCTAATAAAAGGATTGGATCGGCCTGTGGACTATTGGAGGTTAGATAGACCGCTTGGGCAAGTTTCATGGCAAGGAGGAAGGTCTTTTGCTGACCTTGGCTCGCCACACGCTTGAGCGGATAAGTCTCTCCGTTATCGGTAATAAGCATCTCTAATTCATCCTTGTGAATGCCCTGTGAGGTCCATCCGAGAATGAGGTCACGGGAACGGGTATTACGGAACGCCTCTTCCAGGTTTCGGGTCTGCAACTGGCTGATATATTGCAACTTAACCTGTTCTTTTCCACCGGAAATAGCTGCATACATCTCCTGAAAGAAGGGCACAAAAGTTTCGATGAACCGTGTGCGGGCCTGGTAGATGTATTGTGCGGGCTCAAGCATCTGGAGTTCAAAGACTTCCAAAAGACCGCTATCACTGTTGGAGGATAGACTGCTATCGTTGTTGGAGAGCTGACGGAGAAGGGCGTTGCGTTGTTTGAGAATGGCGTTATAGCGGGTCAGGTGCTCCAGATAGGTTTTGTCCTGCTGCGAAATGACGACATCCATAAACCTACGACGCTCATCACTACCCTCCTCGATTAACTGGTTGTCCTGCGGGCAAACCATCACCAGAGGGATAAGACCGATATGGTCAATCAGACGCTTGTAATCCTTCGGTCCGCGCCGGAAGGTCTTCTTCACGCCGCGTTTAAGGCCACAAGAGATGGCTAAGGGCTGCGCATCGTCTTCGTATTCGCCTTGGACGAGAGACATCTCTTCGCCGTGAGTGATATTCTGAGAGTCCGTTGCCGTAAACGCGGATTTGGTGAACGAAAGCAGATAGATGGCGTCCAATAGGTTGGTCTTGCCCTGCCCGTTCAAACCTATAAAGCAATTAAGCTTGTTTGCAAAATCCAGATTCGCCTCGCGGATATTGCGATAGTTTAATATGGTTAAATGAGATAAGTTGATATCGCTTGCGTCTTTTAATGGTTTTTACACAAAAAGCGTGCAAAGGTACTGCTTTTTTCTGAATTACACAAAAAAAACGTAGAAAATAAACAAGTTAACGATAAATTGAACATTTTTATTTGTGTAAGTGAAAAGTTTTTTGTAATTTTGCGCGCTGATTTGTGGATTTAGGTACACACAAACCGATAAACAATTAAATATCAAATAATATTATGTACATTTTATTTACAATCTTGATTGTTATTGCAGCTGTTCTGCTGATTCTCCTTGTGCTTGTTCAAAACAGCAAAGGTGGCGGTTTGGCTGCAGGTTTCGCAAGCGGTAACCAAGTGATGGGTGCCCCGAAGACTGCCGACTTCTTGGAGAAGGCCAGTTGGACGCTCGCCGGTATTATCGTCTTCCTGAGCATTTTGGCAGTAGGCGTAAGCCAAGGCCAAAAGGCAGTTAGCGATGACGATAGCGCTATCGTGGAGCAGGTGCAGGAAGCTAATGAGGCTATCCAGCCCGCCGCAGCGGACTTTAACGAAGAAGCAGCCGGTGAAGAGTAATCACCAGCCGCGACGGAACAACCCTCCAATAAGGCAGATTGCCATATAAAACGGGTAAAGCAGTTCCAGTAACAAAGCATCAAGGAGAGAGACGGACGCGTCTCTCTTTTTGATTAGACGGTATTCAATCGGGAACTTGACAAACAAAACCAAAGGGCAAAACAGTTGGAGCAAATTGGCAAGCAGGACTTTTGTGCCGCAGCGACGGATGTCCTTGTCGGTAAAATGCGGTGCCTTGCCTGCCCAGCGCATGCGCTGACGGAAGAATGCCCGCCAAGTCGGGATGGCTTGGATTGTTGCCGTGTAACATGGTTCGTCCGCCACGGCGATGGTCAGCCCGCGCCGTTTGAAAGACTCCAACAAGAACATGTCATCGCCGCTCGGAATTTCCGGATGCAAGTCTGCCCAACTCTCCAGCCAGCGTTCGCGGCGGACAATGAGGTTCGCGCCGCTGCAAAGGACCGGTTTGCCCTCTTGCGCCGATTCGATGGTCAGTTGCTGCAAAGCAGCATATTCTGCCACTTGCAAGCGCTCCAGCAGGCTTTTTCCGCCTTGCATCCGTAACGGGAGAATCAACAAGTCCACCTGTGTTTCGGGCGTTTCAACAGGAGAAATGATATCATCATCCTGCAGCCACACATACTCGGTGGTAGCAGCAGCAATGAGTTTGTGCAGGGCATGTTTCTTGCCCTTTCCGTCATCATTGATGCCACGGCGCGGTATTATCGGCGTAATTGACATAGTTGCTCGTAAAAGGTGGGGTAAGACTTACTGATACAGGCTATATCGTCGCAGGGCAAATCGGCTGCCAAAAGCGCCATCGCTATCCGATGGTCGCCGTAAGTGCGCTGTTCGCGGATGGCCTGAAGGCGGTCACTCTCTTTGAGCCGCAGCGATTCCGTACCCGTCGCGTGCAAGGTGATGCCCAGCTGTTGACAGGTAATGGCAATCGCAGGATATAAATCAGGGCAATCGCTGAAAGACATCGAATAACTCATAAATTGCGCTTCTTCGCGACGGATGATTGACACCCCCTCTTCTTCAAAGCGCGTTTCGACACCGAAGTCCCGGAAAATATCCACCAGCACCTTGTCCCCTTGTATATCTGTTTCGTATAAATCTTCTAAAAACAGTTCTCCGCCGTGCAACGCGACATACTCATACCAAAACGCGGCGGCACTCCAGTCACGTTCCATGAAGTTGCGTTCGCCGGCATCCCATCGCGCGAGCACGCGACGCGTGATATATATATAGGGTGAAGAGTTGTCTGTGGTGACGTCCAAACCAATCAACATCAAGGCAGATACGAACTGGGTAGATAAGGGTTGGTTAAGGCTGAGCAATTGCGATTTATCCAAGTGTTGTCCGGATATCTTTAACGGCGGGAAACCGCTTTCACCCAAATAGGTTATCTGTGCGCCGCACGCGCGAAGTGCATCCACCAATTGCCCGATGGGTCTTTGCCGCATCCGTTCGCAGCCGTCCAACACGATGGTCTGACCTTGCCGCTGCGCGCAATAGGCTGTCAGAAACCGCATCGCTGTACCGCAGTTCCGAACATCTACGCGCGGAGCACCCTCGTTGATGGCAGTCAGGGATTTGTGCATCACTTTCACATCCTCCGGCACATCCGCGCCGGACACATCCATCAGTGGCACACCGTTCAACGCCTGCAATACCAGCAGGCGGTTCGCTATACTCTTGGAAACAGGCAGTTGAATCTCCATATTAGAGGTTCTTCAGCGTCTCGCACAACCACGCCCAGCAGCGTTGGGTCGAAGATATACTTAAGCGCTCCTGCGGGGAGTGGACACCGTACATTTGCGGACCGATAGAAACCATATCAAGATAGGGGTATTTCTCGAGGAACAAGCCGCACTCAAGTCCCGCGTGAATCGCCAGCACTTTCGGTTCGCTGCCAAACAGCGTTTCGTACGCTTTGCGCGTTACATCCAACAATGCCGATTGCACATTCGGTGCCCAACCCGGATAACCGTCACCATGCGTCACCTCGTCACAAGCGGTTTTCAAGGCGGCCTCCACTACATCCTTAATCTTATGTTTCTCCGCCTCGACCGATGAGCGTTGGCTGGTGTTGATTTCAATGAAAGCACCCTTGTCATCCTGCTTCATCTTGACGGATGCAAGATTGGTACTGGTCTCCACCAATCCGGGAATATCCTTGCACATGGCAATCATTCCGTGCGGGCAATCGCACAAGGCGGCTACCAGTTTCTGTGCTTTCGCCGGTTCGATAACGGTTTCCGGCAGTTCCGCCGATTCTAGTTCCAGCCGCATTTCTTTCTCCACTTCCCCGAACTGCTGCTCTACATCCGCCACATAGTGGTTGAAATCAATACGTAACTGCTCCTTGTACGCAAACGGCACACAGAACACCGTTTCTGCTTCACGCGCTATCGCATTGCGCAGGTTACCGCCTTCAATAACCGCCAATTGTACTTCAGTAGCGGCATATACACGTTGCAGGAACTCCGCGATAATCTTGTTCGCATTCGCGCGACCTTTGTTGATGTCATCGCCGGAGTGACCTCCCGTCAATCCGCTCACGCACACATGCGCTGCAAACCAGTTGCCTTGCGGTAAGGTTGCGGGTTGATAGTGCATTTTTGCCAAGGTGTCGATTCCACCGGCACAACCGATGAATATTTGTCCGTCGTCTTCCGAATCAAGATTGATAAGTTTTTTACCGCGCAAGCAACCGTCTTTTAGTTTGAACGCGCCGGTCAAGCCGGTCTCTTCATCTACGGTAAACAGCGCCTCTACTGCCGGATGCGCCAAGGTCTTGCTTGTCAGAACCGCCAATGCCATCGCCACTCCGATACCATCATCGCCGCCGAGGGTCGTACCACGTGCTTTCAGCCAATCGCCGTCCACCCATGTCTCAATCGGGTCGTGCATGAAATCATGCTCGACATCGCCGTTCTTTTCGCAAACCATATCCATGTGAGCTTGCAGGATTACCCCTTCATGATTTTCATATCCGGCGGTTGCAGGCACACGCATAATCACGTTCATCGCCTCATCGCGCTCACAAGCAATGCCGTTTGCAGCAGCAAAGTCAACCAGCCACTGACTAATCTGCTCCTCGTGCTTTGAAGGACGGGGAACACGCGTAATCTCATGAAAAATAGAAAATACCTCTTTCGGTTCTAATGTTGTCATCGTTTCTCTGGGTCTATTGCCAACTTCACTATGTTCGCCGTACGATTCAGTGTTGTCGGTTCGGTTGTAAACTTGTTATTTTCAGTGCCAATGAGCGGCATATACAATACGCTGTCCGGCACGGACCAATATACGCGGTTGTTGACCACATCCACTCCTTGGGTCAGGACTTTGCCGGAGGCAATCGTCTCTTTGAATGTACCGTCTATATTGGCGACATACAGACCGTCAGCCTGACGGAAATAGATTTTCCGCGAAGCGATACTGAAGCCCGTCATAGCAGGGAATGTCTTTTGCAGGTCTTTGAGCGTAAACGTCTTGCCGTTATATTCCTGCACGGTGTCTTGTGCCGCATTGACAATCTTCTTGCCGGTCGTGTCATCTGTCGCCATGGGATAAGGTATCTCTGCACGAGTGCCGAACACGCGTTGACGCAAGTAGGTTGAATCGCCAGTCATCATCACCACCGACGTGGTCTTCACATCATTCACCTTAAATATCCGCAGCGTATCACGCGTAACGCCATTCAATGTTACACGTAATTGCACGCCGCCGGCATTCGTACCGGCCTGCTCAAAATAAAGTTTGAACGTACTTTCGGTATTGGTCTCGGACAATTGCTTGTACAGCACATTCGATTGCACCGACCATTCATACTCCACGGTATAGTTGTAGGGATTATACACGAGCGCCGTAAACGTCACGTCCTCAAACACATTGATGCCTGCCGTATCCGCGCCTTCCACCGAGCAACTGAATGTCGGAACCGTATCGTACACCGTTATCGATGCTGTTTTTACCAGACTGGCTTTGCTATCCACTTTCAGCATAACCGTATAGGTACCGGGTTGCTTGTAAATCTTGCTTGGGTTCTTTACCTCGGAAGTACCACCGTCGCCGAACGTCCACTCCCACTCTTCACCGCTGGTGGAGAGGTTTGTAAACTGCACCTTCTCGCCTGCTTTAGGTTTGGTGGGGGAATATCCGAAATTGACTGTGTTTTTACTGCATGCTGCAAGCACGCAACCAATCACTAATATAATCCATCTGTTCTTCATAATCTTCTTTGGCATCCAGCCAATGTATTGTTGGGTCTGCGCGGAACCACGTCATCTGGCGTTTGGCGTAGTGCCGTGAATTTTGTTTTATCAATCGTATAGCCTCCTCCCGACTGGTCTTGCCGTCGAAGTAATCAAACATTTCTCGGTAGCCAACCGTTTGCAGGCTGTTCAAGTGCCGCAGCGGATATACCGCACGTGCTTCTTCTTCCAGTCCTGCTTCTATCATTGCATCCACGCGCTGGTTAATACGGTCGTACAATTCTTCTCGCGGGCGGGTGAGTGCCACTTTCACTATCCCGAAATCTCGCTTACTTATAGGTTGCGTCAGGGTTTCCCCGAGTTTGTTTCCTTGCTGACGGAAGTTGGAATAGGGCTCGCCTGCGCTCAGCGTCACTTCCAAACAATGTATCAAGCGTTGCGGATTTTGCCGGTCAACTATCTCCCAATAGGTCTTATCCAACCGCTCCACTTCACCTTGCAACCATTCCAACCCTTTTTCTGCGTATGCTTGGCGAACCGATTCACGAACTTCTTTCTTTACCGCCGGTATATCGTCAAATCCTTTGCACACCGCATCGATATACATCATGCTGCCGCCGGTCAGAATCGCAAACGGTTCCCTTTCGCCTTTTACCTTCCGCCTTTCGCCCAACTCCCGCAGGAGAGTCAGGCACTCCCGTTCATATGCCCCTGCCGAGTATTCCTCCGTTACGGATTTTGTCCCGACAAAATAATGCTTCACCCTTGCTTGTTCCGCTGCGGTCGGCGCGGCAGTACCGATTGGTATCTCCTTGTAAATCTGCCGCGAATCGGCACTCACAATCGGACAACCGAACGTTTCCGCCAAACGCAACGTCAACTCCGTTTTGCCGACTCCTGTCGGACCCGTTATTACCAGCAGCGTTCCCAAAACGTTACTTGTCAATTAGAACATTGACCCGTCATCAAATGACAAATCTTGGAAGCCCTCCATATCAAGGTCGCCCTCGTCGTATTGGCTGTCGCCGTAGAAGTCTTCTTCCAACTCCCAATCGGCCTTACCACCTTTGCCGGTCAGTCCTTCCAAGGGGTCTTCCGTATGCAGCTGTTTCGGCGCCTTACCTTTGCTCTCGGTGCATTTAACGCCATCCATCGTGCCCGGTTCAATCTTCTTCAGCGAACCGAAGAAGTAACGCTCAAACATCGGATCGAAAATGTAAATCAGCCGTTGCCCTTGTTCCTCCATCAAATCGCTCAAACGAGTGGACTCCATTACCATGTTGTCATACTCAAAGCTCGACTCCATCGGAACAAGAGTCACTTCTTGTTCTTTCTCCCAATGATCGTTGCACATAAAGAACGATGTCATTTGATCATCGGGATAATTTACCGATTCAAGGATAGCCTTGTGCAAGTCCAGAAACGTCGCCTCGCTGTCTGCCTCGAAAGTGCGGCGGAAGTCAACAACTTCTTCGCACGAAAATGTTAAGTGGTATATCATTTTTTCACTATTTTTTGAAAAATTTGCGCAAAGATACTACTTTATTTTGATATATCAAAATTTTATTGTACTTTTGCAGCAATAAAAATGTTAAAATGCAAAAATGAACAAGTACATTGTTATTGCCGAAGAAGGCGAACGCGATTTAATCGCCAAATACTTGCCCGACTGTGACTATCCGGTTATTGTCACCGGTGTCGGAGCCATCAACATCATCCGGTCGTTGCAGGATTTGCCACGCGATGCGGAGTTAATCAATATCGGCTACGCCGGTAGTGCCAATTTTGACATCGGAACCTTGGTTGAAGTAACCGAAGTGCGCCTCAATCACCCCAACGTCACCTACCCCGAACCAACACTCCCTTTGACACCCATCGCCGAAATATCCAACATCCAATATCCAACATCCAACATCTTGAAAAGTGTCTGCTTTTCGAACTGCGATTTTGTCCTTGCGTCAGATTACAAGGACTGCGTTTTTGATATGGAATTGGCGTTTATTGCGGCGTTAGGTTTCAAATCGGTTTCTGCACTCAAGATTGTCAGCGATAACCTGTCTCTTCACGCCTACCATGACCTCACGCACGGCGTGGAATAACTTCTAAATGGCTAAATGACAAATTGGTAAATTAATCAAATAGCGTTGGATTGTCTTTATCGAAGCGCTTAAGGATGGCACGCATTAAGGTCTCGCGTATCAAGCGGCTGCGATTCTTGACCGTATAGTGGTCACAGAACCGGTTCAGCGCGC
>Ga0310786_10000918_pt1 | contig 46869 bp, 45 predicted proteins | sample AusTroGonzalo_MG_FD_203881 | JGI IMG/M metagenome (GOLD analysis project Ga0310786, IMG submission 203881) | Bovine rumen microbial communities from tropical cattle in Woodstock, Queensland, Australia - Gonzalo_03 (v2) (version 2) | ecosystem: Host-associated > Mammals > Digestive system >...
GAATTCGAATCAGCGACCTCTTGAACCCCATTCAAGCGCTCTACCAGGCTGAGCTACATCCCGAGGTCTCTTACAAGAGTATGCCAAAGTTAGTTAAACCACAGGATTTTTTCAAGGCAAAATTGCTAAAAAAACAAAATTTTGCCCATTCCGCGGACGCTAGTCCTTCCAATAGCCGACAATCAGCACTTCGGGAGTCGCTTTCGGGAACTTTTTGCTCTTGAACGCGACAATCTTGCGGAGGCTTTTCTGCTTGAGTTCCCAACCCGTGCGCGAAAGTCCCTTCGTCGAAAGCGTGACCTTGAGTCCAGGAACCTTGCCTCCTTCCTTGATTTGATCCACTTTATCGACATTGAGCATCACGTTCTTCGTCTTGATGGAAAATTCCTTCTGGGCATTTTCGTCAAGCATCAAATCTGGGCGTTCCTTCTTGTCCGAACCCCAAACGTAGAACGTCCATTCGCGTTTCTCGTTCGGTGCGTAAAAGCCTGCGTCGAACATCTTTTCGCCAAAGAAAATCGGATTCTTCACATAACCGTCCAACTGGGCCGGATACGGCGTTCCCTGATTGTCGATGATGACCACGACCGGATTGATTTGACCGTCCATGCCAGCAAAATCCATATCGAATTCAATAGTCACCGGAGCATTCGGCGCAATCTTTTGCGGATACTTGAAGTTCGACATGCCAACACCTTGGCCAATCACGTTTTCAAGAACAATTTCTTTATTCGTAACATTCGCACCTTTGATGACGATATGCTTGACATCGCCTTGGTCCGCAAAGCCAATCGGATACGGATCCGGCACAAAACGGATAACATCATCGGCAAGAGCAGAAGTCGCCAAAGCAGCCACTAAAATAGATGTAAAAAATTTCAAAGTCATGATTTAAATATACAAAAGTTCCTATATTGCATAGCATAATGTATAAAATAATCGTTCTATTTTCTCTAGCCATTTTCTTTTCATGTTGCTCGCTTTCAAGCAACGCTGTACCCACCACCGAAACCTATCCAGCCCCATTCTTAGGCATTCAACAAAAAAATAATCAAACAATCATTGATATACCCGTACCACACTCCTACACCTTCAAATTCGATGGAGAATGGGAAGTCAAACAAAACATATTATCCGTAAAAAAGAACTTGGTCGCATTCACGCTCCTCCAAAAGAATGAAGAAATCCAACTCCGTGCAATGAATAGAATTGACTTGTACCACGACACGACTTTCACCATTGAAAAAGACGCATCCGAAGAAGATTTTATCCGCTATTATCTGCAATGGGACCAGGACTATTGGGCTCAACGCGATGAAATCATCCAGCAAGGTTGTGTAGATGGGCCAACATTCAACACTTCAAAAAATTACGGCACCATCAAGACGGTAAACGGAAATTACCAACGCTGCGTATTCGCCGCACTTGATAGCGGAGCCATTTACATGATGACCGGCACAGCTATTGGAATCGATAAGGATATCTGCGAAGTCGAGGCAACCATTTGGGAAAACCGTAAGCCGTTTTACAAGACTTTCTAGAAAGTCTATTTTACGAAAGAACCGGAACAATCAAGAATTTTTATCATATTTAAGCACGCCATTTCAAGTTCCTTAAGCATGTCATTCCCGGCTCCGACCGGGAATCTTCTTACTTTAAGGAATTCATAATAAGATTTAACGACAAACAATTTTTACATTTGGCGCCATGACTCCACGCGACGAACTCAAGGCTCTGCTAGCACAAAAAGAACTGTTTATTTTCGACTTAGACGGCACGTTGTTCAATACACTTGGCGATTTGGCGCCGGCCGTGAATTACGCCATGAAGCAGTTCGGGCTGAAGACGCACAGCAACGATGACGTGCGAACGTTCATCGGAAACGGTTCGGTGAACCTCATTCGCAGAGCGGTTGCCGCAAATTATATTGACATTAATATTGTCCGCAATTTCGATAAAGTTGCCGCCGTTCTAGAACGCGAAGGCTACAGCGACGAAAGCGTCAAGGGGATTCACAAGGTTTACTCCGATTACTACTGGGAACATTGTACCGAAAATACGGAGCCTTACGAAGGCGTTGTGAAACTCATTAAACGAATTGCCCAAAGCGCGGGATGTGATAGGGACAGCGCGGGAAGTTTCAATCGTAACGAAGACTGCGCGGGAAATGATAAGAACAGCGCGATTAACAACGGGAACCGCGCGGAGAGCAACGGATACTGCGCCGGGGCTAAATGCGCGGCGATGCTCACGAACAAGCCGGTCGCACCCGCACAAAAAATTCTCGAAAAATTCGGACTCGAAAAATCGTTCGCCACTTACCTCTGCGGCGACACTACACCCGAACGCAAGCCAAGCCCCGCCGGGATTTTCGAGATTCTACGCCAAACAGGAATCGCCCCTGAAAAAGCAATTATGATTGGAGACGACACGCCCGATGTTCTAGCCGCAAAGAACGCAGGCATCGACTGCATCACGCTCTTCGAAGGCTTCGGCAAAGCAGAGAATCTACTCCCCTTGTCGCCACGATACACCACCGGCCATATCAAGGATTTCGCGAAGTTTATTGATTAGACGATTCCATCATCGCGACAAAAATAATTCTAAACTAATCATTCACTTCTGAATTTTGATTAAAATTTTGAATAAATTCTTCAAAATGTTCTCGAGGCATTCCCAAAACGCAATCGTCACATCCATCATCTGGAATTTCTCTTACTTTCACAAGCAAATCTTTCTTAGCCCATCCAGTGCACAAAACCAGTCTCATTTTTAAAAGCTCTGCATATTTTCTTTATTTTTTCATCGACGGATTTACTAATAAATCCCTTGAATATTGTTTTGACGTTTCACTAATAGCATCATCAATGTCATATGGACGTACTTCTATAGATATATAGTTTGTTTGATAATCATAAGGCGCAGGAACCCCATAATAAAACTCCACTATCTCTATTTTTTTTGCCGCCGTTTTTATGGAATCCTTAACAGGCTCCTTTTGAGGGATATCTTGTTTTTCTTCAGCAGCACCGCAATTAGCCCAAAATACGGCCGTGAGCAACAGTGTAATTTTATGAAGTTTTTTTCTAAAGAACTTAGCCATAACTATGATTATACAAAATTATTCTGTCGGCGACAAAGGCTTTTCAGAAGCACTTGATGTAGCTGATGGAATGACTTCGTATAGATTAACTGGGAATGTGAAAGTTCCGCCTTTCTGCGTTTTCGAGAACACCCAACGAGTTATTGATTTTTTAATTTCTTCGCTAAACGGGACTGTCGATGATTTAATTTTGAGATTTTCTACATCGCCACTTGGAGCAATTTTTACCTCAAAAACAATTTTTCCTTCAAATTCCTTCGTTCGCTTAGCACGAATTTTTACGTTATTGTAAATATTCTTGTTGCAGATATGGCGAATGCCCGGCGAACGCTGGCGAAAAACTTTTAATAAAGTCTGAACATCAATATCACTACCTTCGCCAACGACAACATCTTCTTCCGTCAATTCGTTCACATAGCAACGAGCAACAGGCTTGGGTTGGTGAATTTCGCGAGGGCCATCAGGCATAATAATCTCACGCGGAGGCCGAACTCCATAAAGAGCAACCGCTCGTCCCATATCTTCTTCGACAACACCGTACAGAGCCCGAATCATACCGATTTCAGATTTCACACTCTTAATGCGAGATACTTTTTTCCGCAGACTATCTTTAGGATGCTCGGTGACATTATCACTAACCGAAGCTGAAGATTCAGCAACACTTTCCGACGACGATTCAGCAACCTTACTCGCGTCCGTCGAAGACTCAGCTGTTTCAGTAATACTCGCTTGAGGAGCATCAGCATTCTGCGGTTGCACAGTTTTAACATTGTTCAACACAACAGGTTCATCCGTCTTTTTGTTAGAATCGCCGCATCCCGCCCACAGCACCGCTGCGGTCATCAACGCAATTTTGCCAAGATATTTGCTAAAGTTTTTCGCCATAGTTAAGAAGTGGTTGGTGGTTAGTAAACAGTGGTTAGGAACGCATCGTACGCAAGCGAATGATAACCGCAACGGTCGCGCCGACAAGACACATGAACATATCCGTCTGCGTATCCCAAATGTAGCCCTGCGTTCCCAAGAACGCTTCCGTATCCGTCGGATTGCTGAGTGACGCAAGCCACTCGATAATTTCATACAAAGCAGAAATTGCCTCGGCAACGCACACCGACAAAAATCCTGTCCAGCCCGCCGTCTTGAGCGGAGTCGTGCGGCGCAAAAGTTCAATCGTCAAAAGTGCCGGAGTCACCCCTTGCATAAAATGCCCGATTTTATCGTAATTGTTACGCGTCCAGCCGAACCACTCCTGCATCCAGAATCCAAACGGAACATTCGCGTACGAATAATGCGCCCCCACCAAAAGCACCGCCATGTGAATCGCGATGATTGCATAAAGGAACGTGGGCAATCGAAATTTTCGGTATGTAAACACAAGGACAAACAGCCCGACAATCGCAGGTGCAGCTTCAAGAATCCATGTGAGATAAGTATCCTCGACTCCGATAACCGACCAAAGCATTGTCAGGAGAACAAAGACAAACAAGAGCAGATGTGATTTAGCGATATTTTTCATAGTTATTCATTCTCATAGAACGTTAACGGAATCTTAAATGTTCCGCGAACTTTTTTCTTTTCAAATTTCCATCGGCTTACGGCACGTCTAATATCTTCGTCAAATTCATCATAGTCAGTTGTTGAAGAATCGACCTCGACTCTTTCCACAGCACCCTGTTCATCAACATTCAATTTCAGAACAACAGTTCCGCTAAACTCAGGCTTTTTATTTAGATTCTTGTTATAGATATGACGCAAGCCCGGCGTTCTCTGACGGATGGTTTTCAATACAGAACGTTCATCAAGATTGTATCCTTTTTCAATAACGATATCCGATTCTTTGGGAGCCTGCACAACGCCTTTCATTTTGGCCATGATAGCACCCCCACTCCCATAAAGGAGTCCATAGAGAAGGCTATCCCCAATAGGTTTTCCGTAGCGGCAACGTGTTGTTCCATAAAGGACTGTCACGCCAGAAATTGTTTCACTCGTTATAGAACTATCGCGAACAACTTTTTGGACAGAATCAACAAATGCCTTTTTAGATTGTTCTTGAACCGTTTGCAATTCCGCTGATTCATCAGCCTTTTTATCAGATTCTCCGCACCCTGCCCACAGCACCGCTGCGGTCATCAATGCAAGTTCGCCAAGATATTTGCTAAAGAAGCTGGACATAGTTTAAATGTACAAAATAGCGGCTGGCGGTAAGGTACAACTAAAAAAAATTTACTTTCTTGCATAAAATAATTTATTTTAGAATCGAAACGATTACGAAATTAAAAAAGTCCGAGTCCACCATGAATCACATTACTTTGAGCACGTTCATCATATTTGCCTTTGCATGTTCTTTTACCGCATGCACAGGCAATTCCAGCAGCAGCGCCGAACTTGACGCAGTACCATCCGAAGCCATCGAATATTATCGCATTTTGCTCCCCAGAGGCGATACAGCCACCTCGCTCGCATCTAATTGCGAATGGTCTGACACATCTATCACCTGTGAAAAATTAGACATTTCTTGTGCAAAAGATTACGTTATCCCAGTTTACGCTACAAATTCTCAAACAAACACAAAAGTTGTCTATAAAGAGCTGAACTTCGGTCCGAACAAATTGACAAGCCATATTCCCTACGCCAACATTCCCGAATTCGACACAACGAGCATAAAAGAAATGTTCGCCTCAATCGACAACAGTCCTTGCTCCATCGCAAAAAAATTCACATCCAATTACGAAATCAAAGCATCTGGATTGCCTGAAAATGTATTGATATCGGAATACACTGTATTCTATGACAAATACAACATCATTAAACCGGAAATATCTTTGAAAGAAACAGAAGTTTCCCAAAGCAACGATTCTATAATGACCATAAGCATTACCAAAACCACAACTTGCCTAATTGGTGGAAAGATTGCCGACCCATCACCAGAAAAATGCGATTCAGATCCCCAAGTATTCATTCCCGAAAAAATAAAAGAACATTCATACAAACTCATTATCAAATCAACATATCTTCCTGACACGACCATCACATGGAAATTGGAATACAAAGATCAATATGGTCGTGGCGGTTCAATGAGCATCACCTCGAAATTTGCAACAAGCAAGTAGAATACTGACACTTTATGATTTTGAAAACAGAACGTTTGATTCTACGCCGCTGGGAAGAAAGCGATGCCGAAGACTTATACAACTATGCCAAAGATCCCGATGTTGGCCCCATCGCCGGATGGCCCGCCCATAAAAACGTCGAAGAAAGCCGCGATGTAATCAGGAACGTCTTTAACGGTGCTGAAGCCTACGCCATTTGCCTAAAAACAGACGGCAAAGCAATTGGTGCGATAGAGCTGAAGCTCAACGGCTACACCGACTTGACCGAAAAAGACGACGAATGCGAGCTAGGATATTGGCTCGGCAAAAAGTTTTGGGGGCAGGGAATCATGCCCGAAGCGGTCCGAGAAATTCTCCGCCACGCATTCGAAGATTGCAAGTTTTCTTCATTTTACCTTAAAAACACCCTGAACAATTTTCTTGACCTCTGTTTGGTTCAATGGCTTTTCTGAACATTCCATAGAAACAATCAAATTCACACCCAAAACAAATCCATTTTTCAGATAGGACGAAATTTTTTTCACGGCCATAGACGCATACTCAGGGTTATCCATCATTCCCAAATGTTCCCACAACACTTCTTTGCGAGTCCTCAAATTTAGGCAAGTAAAATCAGGATATACACGCTGCCCACCATCAGAAAGTTCTCTTGGACATTCATATTTGTACGGAATTCCCGAACGTTCTAGCGCATCTGCGATAATAACTTCAGATTTGGAACGAACCCGTTCTCCGTTCATCGTCCGCAAATCAGGAGCACCCGCTTCAAAACCTTTCCCCTTATACGGCACAGCAAGCCATCGCTCGGCAAATTCGGAATCAGAAAGCTGAGCCGGCACAACCATTGACTTTCGCTCTTTACACAAATCCTCATAAATACCGTCAACCTCAATCGCTCCATATTTTGCAATAAAATCATCAACTAGCTCTAACATTCGCACCAAAAGGCGAAGTACCTTTTCGTCATAATCCTTTTGCGCCAGCTTCGACATCAACGCCAAATTGTCTTTTGGAATGTATTCTCCTTTTCCCCCATCTAGCACATGATAACCATAAAAAACATTATTACGCCTCGCAAGCCTTAAACGCCCCTGCGGTGCATGGTTCAACGATTTTTTAGTCAATTCGATAGCACGGAGAAGTTCATCCGCACGAGTTTGCAACATTGGTAAAAGTGTATCTGGAGAAAGCCGCTCAAATAAACGCATTTCACCCTCGATTTGAAAAAACATATAGCAAAGTGATATAGCAAACCGAGGTGAGCATCTAAGGTGAACCCAAGACACAGCCTACATATAATAACAAGGCCTATCAAGTAATCCTTGCACGACCGATGCAATAGAATATGCAAATTTTTCCGCTAAAAAGCAAGTATTTAGTGGTTCGAAAATGCATTTTTTTCAAAAAAATGCTACTAAACCAATGATTTTTACAACATCGGTATCACAAATTCTAGTTTATCAGTAATATTTAGACGTTAGGCATTGCACGCGATGCTACCAAAACAGGCAACAGTTCCTATTTAATAGCATGTACACCCCGCAACACACCCTCAACTAGCCCGATTTTAATTAATTTATTTAAAATTATTATTACCAAACTCGGCGAAACAATCGTTTTGGTAGCACTTTTTGCGATTTTAGGCACTTTCAAACCACCAACCACTCAAAAAGGAAACTTCTTTCGTCTTTCGTCTTTCGTCTTTCGTCTAAAAAACTAAATTTGCCCCCATGAAAAAATACCACTTGGCCACATACGGCTGCCAGATGAACGAATACGACTCCGCAATGATAGCTCAACAGCTTGATTTGTGCGGCTGCGTCGAGACGAACAACCAAGAATACGCAGATTTTATCATCGTGAACACTTGCAGCGTGCGTGAAAAAGCCGAGGAAACCGCCATTGCAAACATCAGCAAGCTCAAGTACTTGCGTAAAAAGAATCCTGACGTGAAAGTCGTGGTCTGTGGCTGCATGGCAAAGAATCGCGGACCAGAACTGATGAAGCGTTTAAAGAACGTGAACTACATCGTAGGCCCGGACCAGTACCGAAAAATTCCTGAACTCTTGCTTGGCGACGCGAATAGCCCATTGCACAAGACGCACCACAAGATGTTCATCGACGAAGACCGCGACGAGAACTACCTTGGCGAATACGCCAAGCTTAGCAACAACGTAAGCACGTTCGTTTCTATCCAGCGCGGTTGCAACAAGCGTTGCAGCTACTGCATTGTGCCGTACCTCCGCGGCCCCGAGAAATACCGCGAAGCAGACGACATCCTCGCCGAAGTCCGCAGAGCCGCCGACAAGGGCATTAGCGAAGTGATGCTGCTCGGGCAAACCGTGAACGCCTACAAGACCGCCACTGAAGACTTCGCCACGCTCTTGACAAAGGTCTCCGAAATCGGCGGCATCAAGCGCATCCGCTTTACAAGCCCGCATCCGAGACACTATACGAACGAACTCATCGACGTTCTTTTGAACAATCCGAAAGTTTGCCATTACGCGCACATTCCGCTCCAGAGCGGCTCCGACGCCATCCTCAAAAAGATGCGCCGCCAGCACAACATGGAACAATACATGACAGTCATCGAACAGTTGCGCAGTCACGACCCGTACTACGCGATTTCTACCGACGTCATTTGCGGATTCGTGGGCGAAACGGACGAAGACTTTGAACAGACGATTAAAGCTTTTGAAGCTTGCCAGTTCGACACCGCCTACATGTTCATTTACAGCCCGCGCAAGGGAACGGAATCGTACAAAGAAACTGAAATTCTCACGCCCGAAGAAAAGCTTGCCCGCCACACGCGCCTCGTGGAACTCCAGAACGCCATTACACTCAAGCGTAACCAGATGATGATCGGACGCACCGAAGAAATCCTTGTAGAAGCAAGTTCCACACGCGATGCAACTGAATTTGTTGGTAAAACTGACAACTTCAAAAAGGTCATCTTCAAGCCCGAAGAGGGCCGCATCATCAAGCCGGGTGATTACGTGAACGTGAAAATCGATGACATCCGCGGTTGGACACTCCGCGGCACTCTCGTGTAGCAGACTCCGCCCCTTGGTCCATCCACGTAACTCACGGAATATCAACGAGTTACACGTTTCAGTGTTCGTCAACTTTCTCTAATTTTTGTATCTTTATAAAAAGTCACCTCTAAAAATTGCTTTGATAACGGAAAGTTGAGCGAGACCGAGTGATGGCAGGAATGAAAAGTGGTGAATACAGGAGGTATTTGCCACTTTGGATGACGACAACTGTCCAAAGTGAGTGTCGCGCCCATGCTTGCATGGACATGACCGAACTGTACAGTTGGTATGAACATACAACCAGCACGATGTGTCGCAGCCAAATTTTCGAAAATGAATTTTTAGAGGGGATCGTTAGAGGGTAACATGACTAAATCATTTATTCGTAATTTGGTTATTTCAGGTGCATTAAGCGCTCTTGCCACGACAGCATCTTTCGCGCAAGCGGCGCCAACACTGGCTTCCGCTCAAAAGGCTTATGTAGAAGGCAAATGGAAAGACGCTGCCGCCGCTTATGAACTCGTTTGCCCCGCACAACCCGATTCCACCCGCACAGAATGCTTCTTGTGGAATATTCTCGCGCTCTCGCAAACCGGCGTATCTGCCGATTTCAGCAAAGCAGGCAAACGCCTCGATAGCCTCATTGAAACAACAAATCCGCAAAAAGCAATTTATGCGGACTTGATGATGACGAAAGCCCAATTCCTGATGTACCTCGGTCGCTACAACAAGGCCGCCGAATCGCTCGTCCACGCCATTGAAACGTCGCAACCTCACCAAATCGACGTGTTGAAAAAGGTCTGCCCCGTCATACAAGAACGCGCTCGCAGCAACGAATTGAACGAAGCTTGCAAGAATCTCGGTAAACCGCAGGTACAAAAGCCCGCAAGCACCCAAGCTCCAAACCAAACGCAAACAGCACACGCAGAACAGAAAAGCGCTGACGTTAAACCAGAAGCAACAGCAGCCAAAACCACCGATACAAAGCCTGCCGAAGCAGGTTCCGCATGGCAACTGCAACTTGGAGCGTTCGGAGTCAAGTCCAACGCCGATTTGCTCGTTGATAACCTCAAGAAGAGAAACATCGCAAGCAAAATCATCCAAAACACATTAGAAAGCGGGAAAGTCCTTTACATCGTTCGCACAGGGCCTTTTGATACAAAGGAAAGCGCTGTAGATTACGGAGCCAAAAAGCTTGCTCCGCTTAATGTCGAATTCAGGCCGATGCTCGTAAAGCAAGACTAATAAACACGTTAAATTGCATAGATAAAAATTTTTTACTGATTTTCTTGCTTAAAACGCACGTTTTTTACTCATTAGACCTACAAAAAAGAAAAAATAGTTCTATATTTGTGTTACCCCCGCCGGGGTGGTGAAATTGGTAGACGCGCTGGACTCAAAATCCAGTACTCGCGAGAGTGTGAGGGTTCGATTCCCTCCCCCGGCACTAACGTTTAAGAAAGAGATCAAAATGAGTAATATGTTCAAAATGCTTTCAGCTGTATTGTTCGCGGGCTCATTAGCGTTTGCTCAGAGTGATGACCTCTTTTCTGAAGATTTCCAAGACGCTGCAACTGCAGACTCCATTGCACAGGCTAATGCTCAGGCTTCCGAATCTAATATCGGTACAGCACAAGCTAAGGGCGCTCAGTGGGACGGATTCAATTACGAAGATCTGGGACTCACGCAATGGGAATATCAACAAGCCAAGGAACAAGGTGTTACTCGTGACAAGCTCACAAAGCTCGTTGAACTTGGCATCCGCCCGACAGAATATCTCCAAAAGCCGTGGAATAGGCTCGGCGTAAGTGAAGAAGATTGGCTCAGCCAGCGTGCCGAAGGTATGGAAGATGCTGACATTGACCGTTCTTACCGTTACCACAAGGGCGAACAGAGCAGTGCCTACCTCTCACTCTTGATTCCTTCTTATTACCAGTGGAAAACAAAGCAAACAGCCAAGGCAACATTCATGGATGTCCTTGAAGTTGGTAGCATCGCTGTTACAGTAGTTCTTGCCGTTCAAGGTAAAAGCTATTGGTACTACGGATTCATCGGAATCGCAGCAGCTCACCTTTGGTCTTTTGCAGATGCATTCCTCAGCACACAGTGGGACAGCAATCCAGACGCAAACCGCTTTAGTTTCGGTGTTATTCCGACTCCAGAAAAAGGCGTTGCAAGTTTCCTTAACGTCAAGTTCTAAGCAGCAAAATGCAGCTAGAATTACTTAAAAGCAAAATTCATCGCGCTACAGTTACCGATGCGAACCTCAACTACGAAGGTTCCATTACTATCGCACGCGATTTGATGGATGCCGCAAACATCCTCCCCTTCGAAAAAGTTGGCGTCCTCGATGTCAACAATGGTTCGCGCCTCGATACATACGTCATCGAAGGTCCAGCAAAGTCTGGCGTCATCTGCTTGAACGGAGCTGCGGCCCGTTTGGTGCAGCCGGGCGATTTGGTCATCATCGTGACTTATGCGACGATGTCCCCGGAAGAAGCCAAGACATGGAAACCGACGGTCATCCGCGTCAACGCCAAGAACGAGATTATTTAGTAACTGGTCAATATTTATTGGTCGTTTGCTGCTAGCATTTGTCGCCCCGGTCCTTAAGCTGGGGCTAATTTTTTTACCAATATTTTTCCGTATTTATTTTACATACTAAAAAAGTGATTTTTGCTTTTTAATATGTAATTGACGAATCTCTATTTCACGCATTACATACTAAAAGGACTTTTTCATAAATTTAATATGTAATTTTTGCCTAAAATTGGTTACTTTTTAGAATTTTTTAGTAAAAAGCGTCTTTAAAAGACTGTTTTCATGCTTTTGAGGCTATTTTTCCGCCTATTTTTACATACTAGAACGGCCAAAATGCTGATTTAGTATGTATTAGAACAAAATAACTCACTTTTACGCAAATTTCATTTTACTTGAACTTAGGGTAACGCCTCTATAAACTTGAAAAAAATTGCATTTTGTCATTAAGAGACTAGATAAATGTTATATATTAGGGATAGATGAAAACGAAATAAAATCGTTTGATAACAGCAAATTTAATAAGAGGTTATTCCATGCCATTTGACATTACGTATGCAGCCATAGGCCTTGCAGTACTTTTATTCATCTGCGTTTTCACGATGTCTTACATCAAAGCAGCTCCGGACGAAGCCATCATCGTTTCTGGCCTCCGCAAACAACCAAGAGTCAGCATAGGTCGAGCTGGCTTTAGAATCCCATTCTTCGAACGTGCCGACCACCTTTCTTTACAGTTGATTCAAATTGACGTGAAGACGGGTAGCCCCGTGCCTACGAAGGACTACATCAACGTATCTGTCGATGCTGTCGTGACCGCAAAAATTTCGGACAACCCGGACCGCCTCAAGGCTTCTTCGCAGAACTTCTTGAACAAGAAACCCGAAGACATTCGTGCGATGATCGTCGATATTCTCGAAGGTAACATGCGTGAAATCGTCGGCCGTATGCAGTTGGTCGATCTCGTGGGAGACCGCAAGCAAGTTTCTGAACTCGTGCTCGAAAACGCCATCCCGGACCTTGAAAAGCTCGGTATTGTGGTGCAGACGTTCAACATCCAGAACTTCGAAGACGCAAACGGCGTGATTGAAAACCTCGGTGTTGATAAGACTTCTGCCATCCGCAAGGCTGCCGCCATCTCCAAAGCGAACGCCGAACGAGACATCAGCGTTGCACAGTCGCAAGCAAAGAAAGAAGCGAACGACGCAGCCGTTGCCGCCGAACTTGAAATCGCCCAGAAGCAAAACGACCTTGCCGTGAAGAAGGCAAACCTGCAAAAGATTTCGGATACCGAAAAAGCAATCGCCGATGCCGCTTACGAAATCCAGAAGCAGACGCAGCAAAAGCAAATCAACGTGGCGCAGGCCGAAGCCGAAGTCGCGAAGCAGGAAAAAGAAATTGAAATCCGCGAACGCATGGTCGCCGTGACCGAAAAGGAACTCCAGGCTCAAATCCAGAAGAAAGCCGAAGCCGAACGTCAGGCCCAAATCCAGCGTTCCGAAGCGGACCTTTTCCAGCAACAGAAAGATGCCGAAGCCGAACGTTACAAGGAAGAACAGCGCGCCAAGGCCATCAAGCAGATTGCGGAAGCTGAAAAGGAAAAGGCGTTTGCCGAAGCAGAAGCCACCAAGGCAAAGGCATTAGCCGAAGCCGAAGCGACAAAGGCGAAGGGTTTGGCCGAAGCTGAAGCCATCAAGGCTCAAGGTCTTGCCGAAGCTGAAGCGCTCAACAAGAAGGCCGAAGCGATGAAGCTCTACGGTGACGCAGCCCGCCAAGAAATGCAGCTCAAGACGATCGAGAAGTACTTTGAGCAGATGCCGCAAATCGCAGCCGCTATCGCAAAGCCGATGGATAAGATTGGAAACATCACCATGTACGGTGAAGGCAACACGGCAAAGCTCACAGGCGACATCACCAAGACTCTTACACAAGTCACGAACGGACTTACGGATTCGCTTGGCATTGATCTCCGCACGGTACTCGGTTCCATGTTCGGAGCCAAACTCGCCGGAGTCACGAAGGACAACCCGAAGGACGAGAAATAGGAGCGAGGAATGAGGTCGCTCGTAAACTCGCTTTGAGGACGCTCCGCTTTGAGCATTCACTCATACCTCAAAAGGAGCCGCAGGCGACTGACCTCAAACCTCATACCTCAAAATGCGATTGCTGTTGTTGACATTATTGCTTGCATCCATAGCCTTTGCGGAAACTCCCGCGAAGGTGGATTCTGCGATGACTTCGACAGCGATTGCAGCAACCCAAGATACCATTGTCGATACGATTTACGTGGTTCATTCTAGCGGTATTCCTTGGAACCGTGAGCATTTTGACCCGGAACGTTTGCTTCGTCACGATACGTTCGACCCGGCATTGAAAGTCGCTTACACTTATTCCGTGAGCTTTATCGGCGGTTCGCTCGGTTCGTTTGCGCAGCAAAGCTTCATGGCCCATTTTGCATACGAGTTTACGCCGAATTTGCACTTGTACGCAAATGTCGGTCTCTGGATGCCGCTGTATTCTAACATCCGCTTCGGAACGCCCATTGCGAGAGAAGACGTAAAGCAAGGGAACGTAGGCATTTTAATTCCAGACATTGCACTAGAATACAAGCCAAGCGAAAACATGACATTACGAATAATGTACGTCAACGAACGCGATGCATTCAGGGCCTACGGCCCACACCGCTTTTTCTACGACGATTGTCCGTGGCGAAATCCGTTCTATTGCAGATAACGGCAGTTGTAAGCGATGAGCAATGAGCGGTGAGCCGTGAGTAATGAGCCGTGAGTAATGAGTAGTGAGTAATGAGTAGTGAGTAGTGAGATTATTTAATATTTGCGCACAAATAAAGTAAATTTCCATTAGGGAATTTTTTCTTTTATTCAATATTTGCGTAAACACTACTCTCGCAAAAAGTAGTTTTGTATATTCATTCGCATGAAACACATTATTTTATCAGCCCTTTGCGTTACAACGCTAGCCTTTGCGGATGCTCCCGCAAACATCAATTCTGCCGAAACCGCATCCCAAATCGTCGCCGAAGCTACGGCCCCCGCAAATACCTCAGACGATAACGTTTATGTTATTCAAAGCGACGGAATTCCTTGGAATCGCGAACGCTTTGATGCCGACCGTTTGGTGCGTCACGACACGTTCGACCCCGCGTTGAAAGTAGCATACAGCTATTCTCTCAATTTCGTAGCAGGAAGCTTCGGGTCTCTCGCTAGTCAAAGCTTTATGGCACATTTCGCCTACGAATTCACACCGAATCTTCACTTATATGCAAATGTCGGCCTCGGAATGCCGCTTTTCGCCAATATCAATAGCGGTTCCCGCATCGCACGAGAAGACTTGCGTCAAGGCAACGTCAGTGTGTTGATTCCAGACATTTCACTGGAATATAAGCCCAGCGAAAACACGTATATAAGACTTTCTTACGTCAATGAAAGAGATTCGTTCAAAGCCTACGGCCCACGCCATTTCTTCCACAACGACAGGTTTTGAGATTTTAGACGAAAGATAGGTATTAGGTAACAGGTGACAGGTATCAGGAGTGAATGATCGCGGCTGAGCCGCCTTATAAAGGACACGTGAAAAACGTGATATTTTCCTAACTCCTAAAACCTATCCCCCCCCCACTACCCCCTAATCACTGTTTACTTCCTACTAACCACAGCCTACTAGATTCTCGCATTCGCGTAAATGACACTCCTCACCGCTCATTCCTCAAAGCGAGCCTGCGAGCGACCTCACACCTCAACAACTTTTCCCTTTTTTTTCTACATTTTTATGTAGAAGAATGCATTTAATTTTCTCTAAAACAATTCGCCAATCCTTTGCCATCGGGGTCGCATTACCCGTTTTGGCGTTTTTTCTTTTGGCGGGCTGTAAAGAAGAAAAGCAAGCCCCCATCACAAAGCGCGAAGTACGCCGCATCAAGGGCGAAGTCGAAGTGCTGAACAGTTGCAGCATGAAGGGTGCTGCCGTCAAGATGCGTTCATTTTTGCGAGAAAACGGATTTGATGTTGTCCACATCGACAACGAACGCCTTCAAAACTACGACGAGACCATCATTGTGCTGAGAAACCCGGAATGGGAAGGAGCTCAGGTGCTCGCCGCCACACTCAAGACAAAAAACGTCCTCGTGCTATTGAACAAAAACGCCACGGTCGATGCCGTCGTGCATACCGGAAGAGATTTTCAACAAATAATAGAACCCGATCAGGGAGAACAAAATGACAGCAACAAATAACCAAGATTTTTCTGAAACCGTTAAGCTTGGTGCAGGAATCCTTTTTGAACTTCGTGCACAGAACGTGCAACTCATCGACCTCCGCGGAATCAAGAACGAAGCGGATTACTTCCTTATCGCGACTTGCGAAAGCGAAGCCCAGATGCAAGCCATATTGAACGAACTCACCAAAGAATTCAAGGCTCGCAAGCTCCACTTTGTCGGTGTCGAATACAAGGAAGGTGTGCGTTGGGCCATCTTCGATGCTGGTCTTGAATTGATGGTACACCTGTTCGAAGAAGAAAAGAGAAACGAAATCTCGTTTGAACGCCTGTACGCAGACGGCAAGATCATGGATCTCGACGAACAAGACTTTATCCGCGAAACAGTCAAGAAGTCTGGAGACGACAATGAACTCATTTAATGCAGAAATCGCAAAGGCACTTGCTGCAACTGGAGCTTTTGACGAAGAAGCCGCATTGAAACTTATTTCCGTGCCGCCTGACACAAGCCACGGAAACTTTACTATTCCCTGTTTTTCGCTGGCCAAGACTCTTCGCAAGGCTCCGAAGCTTATCGCCGAAGACCTCGCCGCAAAAGTCCAGCTCCCTGCCGGACTCTCCAAAGTCGAAGCCGTAAACGGTTACCTCAACTTTTTCATCGACCGCAATTTCCTCGCTAAGGAAACTTTAGACGCAATCGCAGCAAAGGGCTTGGAATACGGTCACGCCGCCCCGAACGGGAAAGTTGTCTGCATCGACTATAGCTCCCCGAACATCGGTAAGGAACTCGCCTTCCACCACCTGCGTTCTACGATGATAGGCAACTCGCTCGCCCGCATTTACAAGGCAGCCGGTTACAAGGTCGAACGCATCAACCACCTCGGCGACTGGGGCACTGCATTCGGTAAACTCATCGTGATGTACCTCCGCGAAAAGCTCCCGACGGACGACGAAACTCTCGATGCCTTGACTGTGAAGGAACTCAACGTTCTTTACGCCAGCTTCTCCAAGGCCAGTAAAGAAGAACCCGGTCTCGAAGACGAAGCACGCGCCGCATTCACGAAGCTCGAACAAGGCGATGAATTCTACCGCAAGCTTTGGACGGCATTCCGTGCCGCAACGCTCCGCGAACTCATGCGTATTTACGACATGATGGGAGTCGGCTTTGACCACTACACCGGCGAATCGTTCTTTGAAGACAAGATTCCGGCAGTGCTCGACGAACTCCGCGAAAAGAACCTCATGGTTCAGAGTCAGGAACGCGATGTAGTGTTGCTCGACGAATTCGACTTGAATCCGTGCCTTATCCGCAAGAGCGATGGTTCCACGTTGTATGCAACTCGCGACCTCGCTGCCGCCATCTACCGCAAAAAAGAATACAATTTCGACAAGTGCCTTTATGTGGTCGATTTAGGACAAGCGCTCCATTTCAAGCAAGTGTTCCACGTGTTGAAGAAGATGGGCCGCGAATGGTACAAGGACATGTACCACATTCCATTCGGCGTTATTTTGCAGATGGTCGATGGCAAGTGGGAAAAGGGCAAGACCCGTACTGGTACGGCAAGTCTCCTCCGCGACGTAATTGAAGCTGCCCAGAAGAAGATTCTCGAATTCATCGACGAGAAGAATCCGAATCTCGAAAACAAGGAACTCATCGCACGCCAGATTGGTATCAGCGCCCTCACGTTCAACGACTTGAAGAACAGCCGCTTGAAGGATGTGCGTTTCGACTGGGATGCCGTAATGAGCTTCGAAGGCGATACAGGTCCTTACGTGCAGAACGCACACGTGCGTCTTTGCAGCATCATGCGTAAAGCGGGCTACACCGTGAACGTCGCCGACGTCGATTACTCGCAGCTCACCGATGACGCCGCCTACAACCTCATCAACATTCTCGCGAAGAAGGGCGAAAAGATTCTCGCCGCCGTCAAGGACGATGAACCGAGCGTGCTCGCGCAATATGCACTCGAAATTGCCGAAGCCGCACACAAGTTTATCCACGAAGACCGCGTGCTCGGATCCGCCGAAGAAAAGTCCCGACTCTTCCTCGTGCAATCCACGCAAATTGTGCTTGAGAACGTCCTAGACCTCCTCGGCCTCTTCCCCATTAGACAGATGTAGTCGCAGCCTTCGGCTGCGGCTGCGAGCCATGAGCCCGGGCTTTCAGCCCTATGAGCTATGAGTATAAAAAACGAGAGCTTTTCAAGCTCTCGTTTTTCATTTATAATCTCAAAGCGAAGCGACCTCAGAGGGAGCCTTGGCGACCGCCCTCACACCTCATCACTAACTAGTTACCGTTGATGCAGCGGACGGAGTAGCCGTTGTTCTTTGCTGTAGCCGGGACGAGCTGGCGGACCATCTGGTCACTCATGCGGCCCATCGCCCAAAGCCAAATCGTTTCGTTACGGCCGTTCTGGGCGCTCCAGAAACCTGCATATTCGCCCATTTCTTCATAGCGAACCGTCGATTTACCAAGGAGTTTGCGATAGCCCGAAGAGAACACAGTAAAGCCGTATTCATCCGTACCACCACCGCCTTGCCAGCCAGTCGTGGCCTTCATCTTGGAGGCAAAGCTTCCGCACTTGTCAACGCCATCGAAGCAACCCGTGAGTCCCTTAAGCATGTCAGACCATTCGCGGTCGCGAGGCAAATGCCAGCCTTCGGGGCAAGCCTTGCGAGCACCTTCCAAGTCGTACAAACGACCACTACGAGCACAGTAAGAATCCTTGTCTTCGTAGCACCAAGAATGACCATCAACATTGTAGTTCACGTTCTGAGCAAACCATTCACGGCCACCCACCTTGATGATTCGATAAACTTGTCCGTCACGAGGATCCGTAAACGTAGTAGATTTGTCGCGGATTTCTGCACGGTGTTCCTGTTCGGCCCTACGAAATTCCGAGAGTTGTTCGCGCTTGAATTTCTGGCGACCTTCGTAATCGGCGACCCAATTTTTCTGAGCCAACGGATTTGTGAACTTTATACGCAAATCTTGGACATTGAACAAATCATTACCGCAAGCAAGATCGACACCGGCGATATAGATGATCTGTTCTTCATTTCCAAAACGACGCGGCTTGTCGAAGTACGAAATCCACGCTTCCATCGTGTTACGGCAGTTCTCGTAGAACCCCGGATCTTCGACCATCTTTGCCGGGACAGTCATGTTACCGGCTACGGAAAAATCGAATTTTCCGTCGAGCACGCGGAACGAAACCGGCTGGATGCTCTTGTAATGGGTGTAATCGCCAAAACGAATATCGCCTTCGATTTTGGCTGCGGAATATTCGCCCTGACCTTCCGCATTAAAAATGGCATCCCACGCTTTAGGTGGAACTGCAAATGCCTGCGCAATGGATAAAACAAGCACAGAGCAAACTCCCAATTTGAACAATTTCATTCTCTCCATAGAACAATCCTTTTTTAATTAATTCCTAATAATAATGTAATGTTAGTTATTTTTCATCTATAAGAATACAAAATTATTGGTAACAAGACCTAATTTTTTTAATATTATAGCATGTCTATGACTCGTTATATACTTCAAATCCATTGTCCCGACCAAAAAGGGCTTATTGCCGGCACGACACAAGTTCTCGCCAAAGCCGGAGCAAACATTATTGACCTCCAGCAGCACACAGCAAAAGATATCGAAACATTTTTCTTGCGAGCCGTTTTCGATATCGAAGCGGATGGCATACCCGAAGTCAAAAGACACCTTGAAACAATTGGCCCACACCTCCAACTGAATTGGAAGTTGTTCGATACCACCAAGACCGAACGCGTCGCCATTTTCGTCTCCAAGACCGACCATTGCCTTTACGATTTGCTTTTGAAACGTCGCGACGGCGACCTTCCCTGTGAGTTTAGTTGCATTGTCGGAAACCATCCGGACTTAGGACCTGTCGGTGGCACTTTCGGCGTACCGTTCTACTATGTGCCGTCGAACCCCGACAAGAGCATCCCGGAAAACCGATTCCGCGAAATCATCAAGGAAACGAACACGGATACCATCGTCCTTGCTCGTTACATGCAAATTCTGAGCGAAGCGTTCACCGAAGAATTCAAGTACCGCATCATCAATATCCACCACGGATTCCTGCCGGCCTTCAAGGGAGCAAAGCCCTACCACCAGGCATGGCACAAGGGCGTGAAGATTATCGGAGCTACGGCTCACTTTGCGACAGAAGACCTCGACCAGGGGCCGATCATTTGTCAGGACATCCAACGCGTGCCCGAGACGGCAAGCATCGATGAACTTGTGGAATTAGGCAAAGATATCGAAAAACGCACTTTGTCCGCAGCACTCAAACTGTGGCTTGAGCATCGCGTATTCGTCTATGCAGGCAGAACTTTCATTCTCTAGGAGAGACCACCGATGTCAGAAGAAATTAAAAACGAAGCCCCCGCTCAGGAACCTACAGCTACGGTCGCGAACGAAATAAAGCCAGAAGTAAAATCCGAGACAAAAGTCGAAGCACCGGCCGAAGTCGCACCGGCAGCCGCAGAAGACCCTTCAAAGGAGTTAGTCAATCCGATGACTGGCGAAGTCATTCGCCCAGCTAAGCCAAAAGACGACGTTTCGAACTCTCCTTACAAGAAGTTCAAACCGGAAACTTACGTCAACCCGATGACTGGCGAAGAAGAACAGACCACCATCGGCTCTCAAGTCATCATCAAGAAAGACCGCGGACTGGCCTACTACGTCGGCTTTGCGTTGCTCGTCGTCTTGAGTTTTGCTTTCTTCTTCATGCCGGGGATCACAATTACGTTTGCGGTAAGCCGCATTGCATCCTTGAACACGACTGCAGCCTGGGTCTTTAGTGCCATCTTGAGCTTCATCGTCTGGCTTCTCTTCAAGATGAAAATCAAAGGATTCGAAAAATCGTTCCACTGGTATTTAGTACTTTGCGTTATATGCTTAGTATCCATGTTTGCCATTCAGTTCATTACTGAATACAACATAATTTCAGAAGTTATCGCACTCCTCGTCGGAGCCAAGGCATAGGAATTTTCAATGAATAATACAGACACATTCGTACATTTTCTCGTAGAATCAGGCGCTCTCAAGTTCGGGAATTTCATCACCAAGAGCGGTCGCGAAACGCCTTACTTTATCAACACTGGAGAGTTCCGCACCGGCGCCTCGCTTTCGAAGCTCGCTGAATTTTACGCAGCAGCGTTCATGGTTCATTTCGACGGCAAGGCCCAAAACCTCTACGGTCCGGCATACAAGGGCATTCCTCTTTGTGCAGCCACGGCAATGAAGCTCTCTGACCTTTACGCCCTGAATCTCACATTTACATACAACAGAAAAGAAGTCAAGGATCACGGTGAAGGCGGCTCTCTTGTCGGTTACAAGTACGCCGAAAAGACGAACGTCGTGATTATCGAAGACGTGATTACCGCAGGCACATCTGTGAACGAGACCATGCAGGCGCTTTCGCAGATTGAAAATGCAAACGTCGTAGGTCTCCTCATCTCCGTTGACCGCAAGGAAAAACTTGAAAACGGCAAGTCCGCATTGCAGACAGTTCAGGACGAATACGGCATCGAGGCTCACTCCATCGTGAACATCAACGACATCATTGCGTTCCTCGAAAACGAAGACAACCGCAAGGCCATTAACGCACCCGAAGGAATCCTCGACCGCGTCTATGCTTACCGCGAAAAATGGGGCGCCGTTTAAAATCAAATGACGTTCAAGAAGTCCATCATTTCCATCGCATTTGCAATCTGCATGCTCACCGGCTGTGCAGATTCTAATCATTGGACATCGAGCCACCCTTTGTACCATAAGGCTCCTTATGGCGGTATTGCGGTGACAGGCATCGAGAACGCATTTGTAATAACGCGTTCGTCCTGGTTTGCCAAGCGCCTCGAAATTGACAAGGACAGCATGCAAATCAAAGGAACGCAGCACTGCCGTAAAACTTTTGAAGTCGAAATGCGGAAAAGCTACGGGAATCTCACCGTTCTCTCTGATTCCGCAATTATCAAGTTCCCCGAAGAAAGCCTAAAACTCGATGACCGCATATTCATCAAAGGGCATATTCCAGAGCAAGGCGTAACGCTCAAAGACTCTACAGGGAACGAACCTCCCGTAGTCCTCATTTTGCACGAATTCATCATCGGGACGGACTTGAAGCGAGAAGACTTCTTTGACTACGCCCTCATCCACAACGAGAGCGGAAGCATCCGCAAGCCGGACAACGTCAGCGCGATTTTTTCTTATACGCTTTGGGACAATTTAAAGCAGCGTCCATTGTTCAGCGCCGTTGATGAAATCCAACAGCCTATAACAACATACAAACTAGCGAATTTGACCAATCTTATCCAAATTGCAGTCCAGAAAATCCGCAAGAATCTTATCGCAGGAGTTGACAAATGAAAAAACTCCTCTTGATTTTAATGTTCCTTGTGGCATGGGCCAGTGCTTCTGAAGTCTATTTCGATTCGCGATTCACGCTTTGGAAAGATGCGACCATTTTGATTTGGGCAGTGAACGGAGAATCCCCCGTCAACGCATCCGAGTTCTGCCTTTCGCTCCGCCGCAACAATTCTGGAATCGGAGAACCCAAATGCCGCGAATTAGGCGAATGGGAACGCGATTCTATTGCCATTCGCTATGGTTCCTGGCTTTCGAACAACCTTGAAAAAGGTTTACCGTCAAGCTATTTGCGAGCAAGGCATCCCGGCATGGCGGCGAAGATTCAAGCACTCGAAGACAACATCGTCCTTTTTATTGCACCCCAAGGGAAAAATTTACAAGTTGCCATTTTTGACGAAACGGCACAGGAGCCTAAAGCGGCGGGCATCGTAAAAGCAAACAGCGATAAAATAGCCTTGAGCGACGATATCGCATCTACTTTTTTCGATAAGCGCACCAAACGCCGCCTCACGAAAGAAGAACGCCTCAAACAGAGAACGGAACCTGACGATTTGTACAAGGAAATCCCTAGCCTAAGAATTTGGGCGGGAATGGGTATTGGATATTCCCAAGCGCATTTTCCGTTCACGCCGGATAATTGGACAAAGAACCACACCAGAAGTCGCGTAAAAAATTACCGAGCCACAAAAGATTCTGTAAGCCTCTGGAACTTTATCGAAGACGCGGCCCCGTATTTTTCCATTTACGCAGGCCTTACATGGCATGGATTTATCGGCGTTGAATTTATGTACCGCTATTCCAACCGCGACATGAAAACGGATAACTCCGACACCATTTACCGAGAACTCGACCATTGGAATTTCGGGCAGCACGACATCGGGCTTAACGTGCTTCTTTCGATGACATACAATATAACGCCCTGGCTTGACATCACGCCGCTAGCATTTATCGGATTCCAATACACGTTCTATAACGAAGATATTGGACTCAAAGACGATGTGAAAAAGCCCTCTCGTTCTTATGAATACCGCATCAAGTTCGAGGACGTTTACAAAGGCGCACTGTTGGGTATCGGCGGACAATTTGTATTCAAAAAGCATTACGGAGTTGATTTACGTATGGGACTTTCGAGCCGTGGCCGAGATCTTTACGAAGCCCCCTCCCCCGATGCAGGAGCCGCACCAACGACAATTGGTAAATCCACCATTGACTGTTTCGTAAGTTTAGGATTCGAATACCACTGGACTATTTAATAGGTATCAGGGGTCAGGTATCAGGTTTCAGGATTAAACCCACAGCTCAAGGCTGACGGCTCAGCCCTTTTTCTTTCTGCGCCATACTTGTCGGAGGACTCGCATTCCGTAAGAAACGACATTCACGTTGGACTTTTCGCCATCATAGCACGTGGGAATAGGCAATTCCGCGATAGCGAAGTTTTGAGCATCCGCTAAAGAAATGAGTTCCAAATCAATGTCAAACGACTTACTGAGGCTATCCAAATCTACCGTTTTCAAGAACCGCGAGGAATAAACGATAAAACCGCTGTGACGGTCCGTGAGCTTTACACGAAACGCTTTGTTTTCAATTTTAGTCAAAGCACGCCCGCCTAAGCGTTTGTAAAGCGGCATTCCCCCTCGCTTTGCATTCCCCGCAATAGCGAGACGCGAACCTTGAAGCACATCGAGATTTCGATTTTCCATTTCTTCAAAAAACTCGCCCAATTTTTCGGCAGGATATTGACCATCGCCGTGCAAACAGGCGATAAACGCGGCTCCAGAGGCAAGCCCTTTTTTAAGCCCTTTCTTTACGACAGCGCCATAGCCTTTATTTTTTTCGAACTTCAAATATTCAAAACGGTTTTTGAGATTGTCTTCATCTTCTGAAGTATTCAAATAATCCGATTCGATAAACTTTTGATAAGCAGCCGCAGTACCGTCACGCGAACCATCGTCAATGACAAGAACGTGAGCACGCGACAAAACGGATTCCTCGATTTTTGAGAGGACTTCGCAAAGTTTTCTTTCTACGTTATACGCAGGAACAAAGATGAAGTAGTCATTGGTCATGTTTAGGTATCAGGTTTCAGGTGACAGGATTTAGAGCGGCTATGCCGCAGTTAGAAGTAGAATGGTTTACGTCATCCTGGAGGGAGCCGCAAGGCGACTGATAGGATCCATAATGAGAAACAAACCACGTCAAGGATTCGCGTAGGATAACGTCAATCGGAGTCTGGGCTTTGAAACCAAGCAAACGCTCTGCTTTTTCGACCGAGGGCAAACGACGCATGGAGTCGTCATAACCTTCGCCGTAATATTCTACGCCCGGAACACACTCCGGCACAGGAAGCGCTTCAAGGCTAACGCCTTTGATTTCGGCAAAAATCTTCCGCATTTTTTGAGCGAGTTCCGCAATCGTGATTTCGTTATCAGGATTCCCGACGTTAAACGCCTGCGAGAACGGAGATTTTTCGGCACCAAATAAAGCGAACATGAAATCAACGGCATCAAAAACACTCGTAAAACTGCGCTTTGCAACGCCGCCATTCACAAGCTTTAACGGTTCGCCACGGACAAGCGCTGTCGAAAAATTCGCAAGCACACGCGGAATGCCAGAGCCATCGACACCCGGCATAAAATCCATGTACGGCCCGACAAAGTTGAACGGTCGCACAACGGTCCACTTCAAATTCTTAAGACCAGCGATATAACGTTCCGTCAAGAGTTTTGCAGTCGCATAGCTCCAGCGACTCGCGGTAACCGGGCCAAATGTAAGCTCTGTCTCGTCTTCCAACAGCAATTCAGAATCCGCAGATGTGCGGCCATAAATTTCGGATGTCGAAAAATGAATCAGCCACGAGCCCGACTTTGCACAGGCTTCGGCCAACGCAGCCGGATGGTCGTAATTACTGCGAATGACTTCAGGAGCTTCGGCCATGTAGCGACTCGGCGTACAAATTGCAGCCAAATTCACCACGACCGGATATTTTGCTATCCGCTCAACGACTTTCTTATCCGCGAGGTCTGCCACCATGAACTCGCAACGTTCGTCATTCAACCTATGCTGGATTCTGTAAAGATCCAAATCAACGCCAAAAACGCGCCACTTTGTACGCGTCAAAATCGCATCAAGAAGGTGACAACCAACAAAACCACCGCAGCCGACAATGGCTACGGTGATGCTAGAATCGTTGAACAGAAAGTTCATTATTCCTTAACAACGAAAAGTTCAGAATTGTTGCCCTTATTCTGCTTGTTGTAAGGAGCAACTCGAATAATGCCAGTCATGGTCGGTTCAACACCCTTTTTAGCGTCAAGCTTGACCTTAACTTCGTTACAGGTCTTACCATCCATTTTGGCATCATATGCTTCATCGAGCAAATCAAAGCCCTGATCACCAGCATTTTTCTTGAAAATAATGCGGTAGCCATTGTCTTCGATATCGGTTCCGAAAACAACGGTAATCTCCTGATTAATCTTGAACTGTTCGCTAATAGTCGGGTAAACAACCTTAACGCCACCAGTCACGGAGCAGTCATAGCTTTTGGATGGGGCACTCGGGGAATCATCATCATCGCCACCGCAAGCAAAGAATGCAAGGGAGCTAGCCAAAATCAAAGCATGGGAAAATTTCATAAAATCCTCTTTCAGGTTTTAAGTTTTACTCGTTTAATATACAAATTTACGATTCAAAGAAAGAATACAAAACTCAATAAGCAAGCTAAAGAGCATGCATTTACAACCGATCCCCGCATTACTTCGGCTACGCTCAGCACAAGTCGCGGGGATGACAAATCAATAGTCCTTATTCTTTCAGCAGTTCGGGATGTTTTTCGGCAATGTGGCGGGCCAAATAAACAAAAGGGGTATCCATGAGCGATGTCACGATGAAAATGCCGTAGCCGAAAATCAAGATTTCGACAATCGTATTCCACGGGAAAACGCCCGCAAAAGCAAGCAAGTTGAACACGACTACGTTAATCAGCTGACTTACAAGCGTAGAGCCGTTATTGCGCAGCCACAAATAGCCTTTCTTGTCGCCAAACTTTTTCTCAGACCATTTCCAGACAGCGTGATAAGCCCAAACGTCATACATTTCGCAAACAGCATATGCAAATAAACTCGCAAGCATCACACGTGGCGTATTCGAGAATACCGTGCGAATAGGTTCTGCCATGGTGTCGCCCTCGGCAGGGATGTACAAGAACCAGCTCTGCGAAATGAGAATGAACGTGACATTCGAGAGGATGCCGATTTTAACGCAACGGCTAGCTTCTTTTTTGCCAAAGACTTCGCTCATGATGTCAGTCGCCAAAAACGACGAAGCGAAGATGACGTTGCCGAGCGTGGTGTCGAGTCCGAACGCATGAACGAGAATCAGCACTTCGATGTTAGCCGCAATCGTGCAAATGACAGTCCAAGCGAAAATGCCTTGCTTACCGAAGAAGCGGAAGAATGCGACTAGGCCCCCAAAGAACACGAAGATGGAGGCGATGAGGATAAGTTCGTTTTGCATAGTGAATAGTGGTTAGTAAACAGTGGTTAGGGGGTATGTCATTCTGGAGCAAGGCGAAGCCGAAGCGATAGAATCCACTACATTTTATGGATCCTATCAGACCTCTTTCGTTACACTTCAGAGGTTCTTCCAGGGTGACAAATCTTTGCTATTTTCGTCTATCAATTGCAGCGAATAGTCTGCTCTTGGCGATGGCTTCGAATTCCGTGCCCGGCTTGCCGTAATTTGCAAACGGGTAAAGCGAAATGCCACCGCGCGGCATAAAGATTCCCTCGACTTCGATGTACTTCGGGTCTAAAAGTTTCACCAAATCCTTCATGATGATGTTCACGCAGTCCTCGTGAAAGTCGCCATGATTGCGAAACGAGAACATATAAAGCTTGAGCGACTTGGATTCCACCAAGAACTCGTCGGGAATGTAGTTAATCTTGATTTCGGCGAAGTCCGGCTGACCCGTTTTCGGGCAAAGACTCGTGAATTCCGGGCAGTTGAAAGTGACCATGTAGTCGTTACCCGGATGCTTGTTCGGGAACTTTTCGAGCACTTCGGGGCTGTAAGTCGTCTTGTATTGCGTCTTGTTATTACCAAGCAGCGTAACGCCTTCGAGTTCAGCTTCTGAACGCATAATTGTCTCCTAGTTTTGATTTATAGGCCCGCAGGGAATCTGCCGCCTAAGGTCAGGATGGTTTACGAACTGACCGATTCAGGCGCAAAGATAGAAAAGTTCAGTGAAATTTCCTAGTCCGAATATATCAATACGCGAGGGCGTTCAGCCAATAGCAAACGGCGACAACAACAGAAATAGCGACTATTACAAAACGGCCTTTGCTGCCTTTCGAAAGAAGGCTAGGAAGGCAGCCCAAAGTTAAGTAAACCGCAACGACAATCCCGACAATTTTAGTTACGTTGTGCGGAAACCATGCAGACATAACATGGCCGAGTTGCAAAAGAAGTATCGCAAAGAATACTTGCAGCAGCAGATGAGCCACAAAAATGGCACGTCCTTTGGCCGTGGCGAGTTTAAACAATCCACCCGAGACCAAAGATTTTAGCGGAGATTTAAAAAGCATCATAACGCTCATAACAACGACAAGCAGAATCAGAACGGCACCAACGATTGCAGTCATAATTTTCTCCTGTTTAATTTAATGTTTAACCAAAGGGCCATCGCGAGCGATTTGGACTGCAATAAATATAAGTCTAAAAAAACAAAAAACTCATCCGACATTTAAATTATATATTCAAAATATATGGTGTGTAGGCATTTTTCTCTATTATGCTTTATTGCCGCATTGGCGGTGTCGTCTTCGTGTTCCGACGACAATTCAACTCTTGATTTTATAACTCCAATCGCCGAAAGTTCCGACAGTGTGGATAATCCGGTCAGTTCTAGCTCCAGTGAAGAAAAGCCGCATACACTCACATTTGTCGGCGGCCCAGTGATGTTCACCGAAATCACACCGGTCAATATTTCGTACAAGGATCATGAAGGAGACGACGCAGGTTGGATAGAGCTGTTCAACACGTCAAATGATACCGTAAATTTATCTGGAATGTATTTAACGGATTCGCTCTCAAAGCCATTCAAATTTGCATTCGGGAAAGTGAAAATTGCACCGCAGTCGTTTATGCTCGTTTTCCTTTCGGGGAAGAACTACCCTGACTTTGTCGCACCACACGATTCTACCGACATGATTGGCCCCGGATGCTGGACATGGACCGACGCCCAAAGTGACCCGCCGGGATTCAGCTACGCCAATCCGCTTGACGGCCAAAAGAAAAACTGTTTCAAGGAAAACGGTTCAAGCCGTTTCGGAGCAGTCATGAAGCTAGGCGAAAACGAGGAACTAGGATGGTCATCTATCGCTGTTTTTGTCGGCACAGGAAACGCCAATAAAGAAGATGTTGTCGATATTTCAAATACAAATGAAATTTTGATTCACGCATTTATCACGCAGGATAGAAAAGTTTCTTTTCGATTGGCACAGCCAAACATCGATGACTGGAAAGGCTACGAAATCGTGCTGACAGGAACGGGAGATTCTTCGACGGTCTATCGCACAGCAATTCAAACAGGGACAACATTCCCCGACCTCGAAAATATTTACGGCACCCGCATGGGCCCTGAAGCGAACGAAACGCAAGAAGTGACCATCAAGGTGTTCAGCTACGTTGCACGTAATAGTGGACATGAGCCTCACGCGAATTTCAAGCCCGGAAAATCGGGCGGGCATTTGTACTTAATCAACGCAGATACGGCAATTGTAGATTCAGTCACCTACCCCGACATGCCACTTGGGAAAAGCTGGAATTACGGGAAGTTATCGGATGGTTCTACAAGCTTTGGATTCGCGGAACCAACTCCATACGGACTCACTACAGCCGCCATCATACAGTCACGTTCGCCATCGCTCGATACGCTTGCAGAATTTCCGCCATCGGGATTTTACGCAACACCATTTACAGTGACTTTGCCTGCAAATGCGGCAGTTCACTGCGAACAAGGCGGAATCGCACCTACAGCAAACAGTCCGACAGCGACTACATTACAGATAAGCAAAACTACCGTTTTCCGTTGCGCAAGCTTTGTCGCAGGAGCACACCCCGGCGATGAACTCACACGCACATACATTTTCGAAGATGCCCCGACAGCACCCGCGATATTCCTCACCGCAGACCCGAATTCACTTTTCAACCCCGATTCGGGAATTTATATGGAAGGCAATTTCGCACAAGAGAAAGAACCGCATTATGGTGCAAATTATTGGCTTGACAAAGAAATTCCCGTGACCGTCGAATTGTTAGAAACGGGCGTAAACAAGCCTGCATTTGCAAAGAAAGCGGGACTCAAGATTTTCGGAAATTACAGCCGTCAAAAAGACAAGAAATCAGTCGCCATCACGTTCCGCGAAAAGTACGGCGACAGCCGCCTCAAATACACGTTGTTCCCCGAATTTCCGGAACTGAAAAAATTCAAAGTATTCATTTTGCGGAACAACGGCGGCAATTTCGAGAACGACTACATCCGCGATAGGCTCGCAAGTTCTGTAAGCGAAGGACTCGGAGTCGATTACCAGCGTGGGCGTTTTGCCATCGTGTATTACAACGGCGAATACTTCGGCATACACGACATCCGCGAGCGCTCCACCGAATATTACTTCGAGACACATTACGGAATGGATCCGAACGATATTGATTTGATTAAAGCGGACAACACGGTTACAGCAGGCTCTTCCGTCGATTACGTCGCCCTCATGGACTGGCTGGAAACGCACCACCTCGATAGCGAAGAAAATTACAATTACGTCGCTTCGCAAATAGATGTCGATAATTACATCAATTACATGCATACGGAACTCTATGCGAACAACCGCGATTGGCCCGGCAACAACATCAAAAAATGGCGAAGCACGAACCCGAAAACAAAATGGAAATGGTTCCTGTACGATTTAGATTTTGGCATGGGGAACGACTACAGCGATTACACGAACAACATATTTGAATTTGCCGCCACCGAAGACGGAGAAGGCTGGCCGAACGGTCCCGAGCACACGCTATTGCTACGTCGCATGCTCGAAAACGAAGGCTTCAAGACGGCGTTCGTGAACCGCATGGCAACGCTTTTGCACATGAACTTCGAAAGTTCGCGAGTTCTCGCCCGCATCGAAAAGATGATGGCCGAAATCGAAGCAGAAATCCCACGCGACCAGAAACGCTGGGGGCAAAGCAAAAGCCGCATGGAACGCCAACTGAACACGATAAAAAATTTCGCTAAAGAACGCCCCAACGTTGTCTATAACGAACTCCGCGAATACTTCAAGCTGGGAGCCGCCACAGAAATGACGCTATCCGCAAGCGGCCCCGGTACGGTCGCTGTTCACGGACTCCCGCTGGACTCCCCTACACTCTCGATTCCGTTCTTTGCGGGCACTCCCGTGACAATTACGGCAGAAACTGCCGAAGGCGGAGTTTGGACAGGCTGGAGCGATGGCGTTCTGGAGCAATCGCGAACGGTGCTCCCCGGCGAGATTCAAGCATTGACCGCAAATTTCAGATAATCTGGCAATCATAGATTTTTTGTCAATGGAAGTTTCAACCCGACAGGTGATATTCCTATGTTTCCATGATAGATTATTATTACGTGTTATAACTTTTAAAAATTTGGGGTCGCAATGAGTAAAATTTCAACGATATTCAAGGCTTTGACGTTAGCATTTGCCGCATCGGCTTTTTCTTTTGCAGCCCTAGCCGATAGTGCATCAAAATTCCTCGGCAACACGACCTCCGCTTATTTATCTGAACTTGGCGTAATTTCCGAAGATTTTGGCACTTACTGGAACCAGATTACCCCCCAAACGGAGTGTGTTTGGTACTATGTCGAAAAAACACGTGGCGAGTACGATTGGACGTATTGCGACAATGCCTACAACTGGGCAAAGGAGAATCATGCACATTTTACGTTCCGCACGCTGTTGTGGGGGTCTCACTACCCCGCATGGCTGAACGGTCTTGATGTTGACGAAACCAAGAAAGCAATTACAGATTGGTTCGATGCCGTTCAAGAACATTACCCCGACCTCGAAATGATTGAAGTGGTAAACGAAGCCGTCAAAAATGGCGACAACTATCACTCCGGTTTTGGCAGGGGCAACAACTTTATTGAAGCACTCGGTGGCAATAACGGCAACTACGAATTCGTGGTCACTGCTTTTAAAATGGCCCGTGAACGCTGGCCGAAGGCCATCCTGATTTACAACGACTACAATACAATCCAATGGCAAAAGGAGCAGGCTATAGACCTTCTCAAGAAAATCAAGGCACAGGGAGCTCCGGTCGATGCCTTCGGAATGCAATTCCATGAAACAACTACACAAGGGAGTGGCCATTATTGCCTGAGTGCATCCACTCTCAAACGCGCGCTTCACGATACACACGAACAAACCGGCCTTCCCATATACATTACACAATACGATGTCGGAGACAAGGACGACGATTTTCAGAAAAAATGCTACATGGAGCACATTCCGCTCTTGATGGAAACCGAATATGTTGCAGGCATAACCCTTTGGGGATACATTTATGGTAAAACTTGGCTGACGGATGGTAATTCCGGACTAATTAAAGAAGGCGTTGAACGCTCGGCGATGACTTGGCTCAAGGAATATTTCAAGGATCCGGGAACTCGTCGTTATGGGCGAGGGCTTGCCACCGGTGCAGAAAAGAACCTCGGTAACGTCATTATTGATGGTCAAACAATCCCCGAAGACTACAACACCTACTGGAATGAGATTACCACGGATAACGCATGCACATGGGGTGCCGTTGAAAAGGAACGCGGCATATACGATTTTTCTAAATGCGATGCTGTTTATAGTTGGGCAGTTCCCGGTCGGTGGGAAACACGCATGACATTCAAGTTCCGCAATCTGCTAAAAGGGACGCACCTTCCGCATTGGCTAAACGGACTCGATGTGAATGAAACCAAGAAAGCCGTTACTGCTTGGTTTGACGCCGTTGCCAAGCATTACCCCGATATTTCCCGGATTGAAGTGGTAGATGGAGCTGTCCGTAATAGCACTGGTCACTATCATTCCGGTTTTGAAGCCTACAACAACGTAATTGAAGCTCTCGGTGGCGACGATGGCGACTACAAGTTCGTAGCTACGGCTTTCAACATGGCTCGCAAACACTGGCCTTATGCGACCTTGATTTACAACGACTACGACGAAGGCCGTTGGGAAAACGATCCGACCGTTGACCTTATCCAAAAACTTCAGGCACAAAACGCAGCAGTTGATGCCCTTGGATTACAAGCGACAAACTGGATGGTTCAAGGTTCTGGCCCTGAGATAAAGTGCATTGTCGGGAGTAAAATACGGGACGGCATTCAGAAAATTTACGACAAGATAAAAATCCCACTATTCATCACAGAATACAACATCAGTACGGACAGCGACAGCCTCCAAAAAGCATGCTTTGCAGAACATATTCCCGCCTTCATGGAATCGGAATATGTTGCAGGTGTTACTCTTTGGGGATACATTTACGGAGAAACACCGTGGAGCAGCCCCACAAATGTCGGCCTCATCAAGGATGGAGCAAACCGCCCCGCCATGGACTGGCTTGAACAGTATTTCAAGGAACATTGGTACGAAGCCAAGAGCCTGTGGTATTTGGAGAACATTCCGCACAATCCTGTAGATACGCTTGGTCAAAAAAATCCTGATGAACCGATTGCCATCGGCGGCAAGATTCGTTTAGAACAAAATACTCTCCAAAAATACGACGTATTTGACATGCAAGGCGTGCGTACAGACATGTTTTCGGCATACGGTTTTGAAGATGCCGCCAACAAATTTAAAAACTCCAGTGTTCCAAAAACATCAGGCATCTACTTCTTGCGCAACCGCAGTACAGGGAAAATGAAAAGTATCGGAATTGCGAGATAAAAGAGTTCCTATATTTATAAGGACTCATCCATCCGACAAAAAATGATTATATCGCAGCAACTCAAACTCGCCTTATCCGCTTATCTCAAGGCTATTCACCTGATATGGACGAACCATCTCGTCAGATATTTGCTAATCCCCGTACTTTTGAACATCTTCCTCGTTGTAGCATTAGTTTATTCTGGCATCGGCGTTAGCGACTGGATTAACGGGATTATCGAGCAAAGCGTCGAAAACATGAACGGTTGGATTCATGCGGCAATGACGGCAATAAAAATCATTCTCCCGATAGTTTTCTTTGCGATTTTCATTTTCATCGGTGGAACAATAGTCAACATTTTGATGTCGCCCATTTACACGCTCCTTTCGGAAAAGACGGAAACCATCCTCACCGGGAAAGAATTCCCCTTTGATTTCAAACAAACATTAAAGGATATCTGGAGAGCCATCCGCATTGCAGTCAGGAACACCATAAAACAACTTTCGCTAATTATACTTTGTCTGCCACTCAACCTTATTCCTGTTGTCGGGAGCATTATTTCTCTTGTACTGATTTTTATCATCAACGCATACTATTTCGGTTGTGGTTTCATGGACTACACTTACGAGCGTTGGCGTTTATCGCCTAAAGAAAGCCGCAAAGAAATTCACAAAATAAAATACATCACGTTTGCCAACGGAGCCGTATATTCCCTACCACTGTACATAATTTGCGGAACGTTTATCGCCGCGTTCATCGGCGGCATTTCAACAGTCGCCGCCACAATTACGCAGTTGGAGATTAGAGGGCAGGTATCAAGGATTAAAAATCAGAAAGCAGACATTCTGGATCCTGTAAGGGGATAGAATCCATAAAATTCTTTGTGGATCCTATCAGTCGCCTACGGCTCCCTCCAAGATGACACGAAGTTAGTGAGCCTACCAAGCCACCTTTTTTACAACGAGCGTAGCTCGTGATTCTTTTCCTAATACCTAAAACCTATAACCTACAACCCCTCATTGACATTTTCCCTTTCTGCAATTATTTTTAATTCAAAAGGGGAGCTATATGCAATTAATCAGAACATCGTTCAACTTACGCAGTGATTTACCGTGGAATATCGTTTATAAAGAATGCGTACTCACTTGGATTGCAAGCTACAAAGATAGACGAGGAAAAAAACTTTACGATCAACTTTTACGCAGATTTCCTAAAGACATTGACTTTTTAGCGGAGCCCTTCGGCCATTTCGAATTTGCGGGCGACAAACTAGAGTATTACTCCTTTCCATGGGATCATTGCGATTACATCGGTTTTACCTTTGTCGCAAGGAACGCCATCACAAGCCGCATCTGGAAAACGCAAATTGCATTGAAACGAACCGACAAACACGTTTTCTGTTTTGTCTCGCAAGACTGCGACTTGGGGAGAGACAAGACTTTACCCAAAATTGAACGACCTTACATCATCGACCTTCTCACGGAGTATCAAGACGGCGACGGTTCCATAGAAATCAAAAAACAAGCGCACATTCTTGAGCCAGGCGAAATTGACAAGGCAAAAAACGCATTGACCGGGCAATTAAGGAACGTGCTTCCCATCGTCTATTTAAGTTGTTCCGAACATACGCATTCGTTAAAGCCGAGCATCGTTGCAGATAACATTTTCGGTATCGCCCATGTCTTCGCCGAAAAGGATTCCTCGCTGAGAGAACGTCTCGCTCAAGAGCTAAAAGGCAAGAAAATTCCGCAAGGAGGAGAAATCGGCATCTGTTACGCCAACGCCCCCATCACCGTATTTAACCGTCACGATGTCGTCGATTGGGTTGAAAAGCCCGAAACTTTGGTGCAGGATATTTTCCTCAAAATCCTGAAAACAAACCTCTCGCTGAAATTCAATTTCACGTGGGACGACTTGCTCACCGCCCGCGAAGAGTATGAAAAAGACCTCATCGAAAGAGAGCGCATACAAAAGATTAATTCGCTCAAAGAGATGCAGAGGGAATGGCAGCAGGCACGCGAAGAACGCAAGGACATGTCACGCCTTGTCGAAAAGCTGATGGCCGACCTTGAACGCATCACCAAGGAACGCGACCAGTATAAAGACGAGCACGCCAAATACGATTCGCTCAACAGAAAATACACAAACTGCGAAGAAGAACGCAAAACGTGGGAAAAACTCGCCCTCGAAGCCGACGACAAACGCGAAAAAGCCGAAAAGAACCTCAGCGAAGTCAAGGAGCAGTTGCACGAAGCCTCAGCGACAACAAACGCTCTCAGGCAAAATCTGGATTCCAAAACGAATAAAGGCATTCGCTACTTGCCGCTTTTGCAACCCGCCGAAAAGGAAATGTACCCAAACGAATACGTATGCCAGCTCGTACGCATACTGAATCTCGCCTTACCGAACGTTCCCATCACCGAAAAATCGCCAAAAACACGAACAAAGTCTTTCATCGAAGACATCCTTGCCGCGAACGCGGATGCAGTCAAGACGTTCAAGGACTACGAGGGGCAAAAACGAGAACTGGAGCAAGTCGCGAAGCAAGAAGGTCTGCAAGGCCGAAGCGGCTCCAAAGTGATGAAACCGTTCAACATGGAAATCATCACCAAGGGCAACAACCACGGCAAAATCCGCTTTGTCGCCGATTCACAAGAACGGTTCCTCGGCACGGAAGCGTCCTCCGGCAGCGACAGTGCCCACGGCGCCAAGAACGAAGCGAGCGACGTTACCAAAGCACTGCTGTGGTAAACATGCCTGCATGACAGCAAAAGCATTGTCACCCCGGATTTATTGCATTAAAGCAAAACCTACGGCTCAGCTATGCCAAAGAACAAGTTCTTTGGCGCAGCACTCGCCTTAAAGGTTTTTCCGGGGTCAGCTTTTTCTATTTTTAACATATGCTCAAAAATTACATCTTCGACTTGGGCGGAGTCCTTTTGGATATCCGCCTTCAAAATGCCAACGAACGTTTCGGAGCCTTGGGACTCCCCGCCGCAGAACTTGCACAAGGTTCAAGCGTTTATAAACTGCTTGAACAATACCAACTCGGCTACGTCACGACCGAAGATTTTTGCAAGCGAATTGCAGATAAATGCAATTCAGGCACAACACCGCATGAAGTAGAACTCGCATGGAATTCCATTTGCATCGGTGTCGCGGAACACAAATTGCAAGCACTACGCCGATTGCATCAAAAGGAAAATGTCGCATCCGTTTCGCTTTTAAGCAACACGAACGCATTGCATTGGGAATGCAGTTGCAAGAACTGGTTCAACACAAACGGCAACAAGCTCGAAGATTTCTTCGATAAAATCTTCTTGAGTCAAGACCTTCACTTGCAAAAGCCGGACCCCGAAATTTTCAAGATCGCCATCCGCGAACTTGGAGCAAACCCCGCAGAAACGATATTCCTCGACGACAGTGCAGCAAACACCGCAGCAGCCGCAGCCTGCGGACTCCAAACGCTCACCGTCACGCCCGATGTTGACTGGGTCAAAGTTCTCGCAATTTAGAATTGCCTAAAATAGGCAACCTATTTTAGGTTTATTTCACCGTCACAATTTTAGAGCTTCCATTCTGCTTAAGCAGATACTTTCCAGGTTGCTGGAACTTGACCGAAACAACCTCATCAAGGGAAACGCCCGACTTCAACTCGACCGTCCCCAAATACCGCCCTTGAATATCAAAAACTTGAGCGATGCCAGATTTGAACAAAGGCTTCGCGGTTTCCAAAATGACCGACAGCTGTTCAGGACTGCTGGCAGCACTTTCATTGACGCTAAAATACGTAAAATCAATCTTTCCAGAAGCTTTTCCCCCCGCTTCCGCAAGCATTTTGACTTCATTCATGACACCCAATTTTATGCCAAGTTCTTCCCATTTTTTGAAATGAGCCGTAATGTCAATATGACCGCATTGGCGAGCATTGCGACGGACACTGACAACTTGCCAAAAAGACATGTCGCCCTGAATCGTAGGTTGCGTGTTACGGCGGATCTTCCAAATATCATAAGTATCGCCATCAACAACAAACTCCCCTACTTTTTCTCCCAAAAAATCTTCGGAAGGGGCCGAGAACCAATCATCCACGATATAATATTCTACCGCCGGATTTTCGGTTCGACCATAAACGCCGATATTAGAGTAGTTGGCACTCCCTGACTTGATGAACTTGAAGTCCGCTGAGAAATCTCCGAATTTATCAAACGTCTTGGCTTCGCTGTACTTAAGACCGACACGAGCAAGAAAATCGTCTGTTCCATTCCATTCGGCAGAGAATGTTCCATTGTCCCAATACGTCATGGAACCAGAACCTTCAGCAAACCAAACTTCGTAATCGAAGCCCGTACTGCCGATATACCCTCTAAGGTGTTCGGCTTCCTTGCCTTGAACCGTCTTCTTTTCTCCCACATGGCCCATTTCGTCATTGCAGGCTTCAACGGCATAAGCTGGCATTGCAAAGCCCATCGTAAGAGCCGCAATCAAACAAAAAAATTTGCTTTTCATAACTCCCCCAAGTTTCTTAAACACACTATCTCAAAAATATTTTTTTTCTAGCGATATGATAAACGCCAAATGTAAATTTTCTAAAAAACCGTCCCGATACCATGATGATCGCTGCACCGAGGCGGCAGATAGCAAAAAGGGACATCAATGTCGTTGTTTAAGACGCTTTGAAGTTGTAAAGCGGTCGAATCGTTTTCACGACATCGCACATATCGCCAATGTTATCGAGAATTGACTGCATCGATTTGTACGCCATAGGCGATTCGTCGAGCGTTTCAGTACCGACGGATGTCGTAAAAATCCCCGCCATCGACTTCTTGAATTCTTCCATCGAAAGCGCTTCTTTTGCGGCACTGCGGCTAAGCACTCGCCCTGCGCCATGCGGCCCGGAGCAATTGCACACTTCATTCCCTTTGCCCTTCACGATAAGCGAGCCGTCACGCATGTTCATCGGGATAATCGCGACTTCGTCTTTTTGCAACGAGATTGCGCCTTTGCGAATGACCATGTGATCGACATCCACATAATTGTGGACCGTCGTGAACGAATCCATGATGTAACGACGTTTGATTTCCATCCCGTCCAATATGATATCCATCATCGCCTTGCGATTCATGTCGGCAAACTGCGTGCAAATCCGCATATCGTTCAGATAATCCGCCAAATAATCGCCTTCGAGCCACGCCAAATGCGGATTCGGAAGTTCCGCGTCCGAACCTTCCGATGTTCGCTGTTCCATAGCCCGCCGTTGATGGAATCCGCAAACTTCCACACCGAGAAACCGCGAACCCGAATGAATGACGATGTAGCGGTTGCCCTCGTCATCGACATCGACTTCGATAAAATGATTACCGCCGCCGAGCGAACCCACAGAATACTTCAACTTTTCCGCGTTCACGTTCGCCACGAGGTTAGCAAAATCCACGTTTTCGGCAAACGGGTGCAGCTTGGTGCGGTGTGCAGTCCCGAACGGAATTTCCTTGCGAATCAGCTTGTCCAGCCGCTTGAAATCGAAATTGTACTTTGGGGAGACCTGCACGACATGCATTCCGCACGAAACATCCACCCCGACAAGATTCGGAACAATCGAATCCGTCACCGTCTGCGTATAGCCAATGACGCAACCCTTGCCCGCATGCACATCCGGCATAATCGCAATTTTCTGCCCCTTCATGCAAGGGACATCGAGCAACTGCAAAATCTGCTGGTGCGAATTTGCGTCGAGAGTATCCACCCCCGACACATAAACATCCGCCGCACCATACTTTCCTTGAATTGTAATCATAAATCCTCTTTATAGTAAAAACTGTAAATTGAGCTGCCACGAAATTAGGCCAGCCCGAGTTAAACGCTTTACCCATACCACAGATAAAGCATTACCGTGATTATAATTGCAAAGAACAGTGAACACATTTTCAAACCTCCTTTTAAATATATATATCCACGATGTCATATACTGACATTTAACATATTTTCATTTTTTTGCTGGACCCATTCGATTTCGAGGCTTCGCCTCGGAATTTATCCCGGCCCTGTTCCGGGACTCAGGGTGACACATTTTTTGCAAAATTCTGCTACCAAATCGCAATTTTCAGTCTATTTAGTAGCATAAATTTTACTTTGTTCTGCACATTTTCGTTTACTAGCCACACAATGGTGCTACCAAACAGATGATTTCGACCTTTTTGGTAGCATAAAAACGTCTTTTTTCGCAAAAAACCCGCGCAAACTAGTTAATTTATTAGAAAAACATGCTACCAAACAACAAATTTCATCGCATTTGGTAGCACTTTTTCGCAATTTCGCGGTTTTCAGCCTCTCAAAACGCCCGCCGCCGAGTCGCAGAGACCACAGGCGGGCATTCCTTTCGGGCATTCCTTTCGGGCATTCCTTTTCTACACGAGCTGTCCCGGAAGCTTCAGCTTGACCTTTGGCGGGAACTGCTTATCGAATTCCTCGCAGGCCGCCTTATCGATAAAGTAGCCCGCAGGATCGCGATAGCTTCCGGTAATCCCGTCAAGGAAACCCGGCGTGAGTTCCTTAATCAAAAAGTAAGGAGCGTCGCCGTCTGGGTCGTCAGCATAGCGGATTCCCTTGGAGGTCGCGACGACAAAGCCGCATTTTCCGTAAAACTGGATGTTGCCGCACATGGCAATGCAACCGCCGTTCATTTCGCGGGCGCGTTTCATCGCATAATCCAGCAAGCGTTTGCCATAGCCCATCCGTTGCAAGTCAGGCCGCACGCTGATAGGGCCAAATGTCATCATGCGCAATGCATGCGGCACATCACCATCGACGAGGATTTCAGACCACGCGAACATCACGTGAGCGATGAGTTCACGGGAGCCGTCATCCAAGACGCGTTCCATGACCAGCGAAAGTTCGGGAATGTAATCCGGGCGATCGCGGAAGCAATGAAGCACATAATGCTCTTCGCAACCGGGACGATAGACGTTCCAGAAAGCTTCACGGGTTAAATTTTCAACAGCGAAAAAGTCGGCAGAGGTTTCCTGCCTAATAATGATTTCAGAATGTTTGTTCATGTTTATACCTTTTGTTTTTCCGCATTTTGCGGGAGTTTCACAGAAGGGCAGACTACATCACTCGATGTAGCCCGCGTTAAACAATGAACCAATTTTGGATTTTGAACATCCAACTCCGAGGTAAAAGGTTATGACTTAAATATAGATAAAATTTTGCGAAAATAACAGGTGATTCTATATTTTACGACTGCTTTTTCTTGAACTTTATCACAAGCATCGTCAAGTCGTCGCTCTGTTCGGCGCCGTTCACAAATTCCGCTACGGCATGCGACATCGTATCGAGCAGTTGCTGAGAAGTTTCGAACGAAGGCAATTTGCGGCTTTCATCGCTACCCAATTCCCCGCAAATCGTTTGCTCGACACGGTTCAACCCAAACAGTTCCTCGCCTGCGTTCATGGCTTCGGTGAGTCCGTCCGTATAAAGCAAAATGACATCGTCTGCTGCAATGGTCGTTTCCTGATCTTTATATTGTTTGTCTTCATCAATTCCTATGGGAATATTCGCAACAGCATCAAGATACCGCATATTTCGACCGGTGACGACAATCGGCTTTTCATGCCCGGCGTTGCTGTAGCGCAAAAGCCCCGTTGACAAATCGAGCACACCCACAAAAAGCGTCGCGAACATGCCAGTCGTATTCCCTCGGCTCGCCATTTCATTCATGCCATGAACAATTTGGTCAGGATCGTTTATTTTAGATGCAATCGTGCGGAACACCGCCTGAGTCATCGACATGATAAGCGCCGCCGGGATTCCCTTGCCACATACATCACCAACATTGAAGAACAATTTTCCATCACGGATAAAATAATCATAAAAATCACCGCCCACCTGCTTTGCCGGGGCCTGGCTACCGACAATTTCAACAAACTCATTTGCAGGCATCGGAGGCGGCAACATCGCCGTCTGGATTCTACTCGCAATACCAAGTTCCCTGTTCATGATTTCTTTTTCGGCACTAACCTTGTTCAGTTTACGGACACTGACGATACTACGGTATATAATAAAACCGAGAACAAGAATTCCAAGCACTTGTAGGACAATAACCATCAATAGGGAACGCTGCTGGTTATCGTACAATTGCACAGCCATTGCAGAGAGTTCCCGCATAGGAAGATCAGCCCCTATAACGGCAACCGCCTGGCCATGGCTGTCACGCACCGGACGCGAGTAGGTGGACATAAGCGCCACATAATAACGGCTCATGTAAGGTTCACTCCAAAAGCCATTTCCCTGCAACCCTTCGCGATACCAAGTACGTTCCGTATAATCAAAGCCTATGACAGTATCTTTAATTTCATTTGTTTCTTCATCCCTAAAAGTAAAGTATCCATTGCGAACGCCATCTTCGCCAACACGATAAGCAAAATCAATCCCAACAATTTCCGGAGTGATAGCAATCAAATGTTGCAAAACTCTATGCAAGGAATCATCCTGACCGAGAGCCACCAAGCGTTCTACCTCAGGCAACGCACCAGCAATGAGGGCCTCCGTAATCTCCTTGATTTCAAAAGTTCGGTTGGCAGAAGTCAAATCCTGCTGAGCCATTTCCTTGATTTGAGCCGTAATCGCACGCCGTGTAGATATATACTGAAAAGCTGTAGTCGCCTCCAGCAACACAGCCGCTAAAACAAGAACCGCAACGCTCCTAACTTTTGCAAGATTTGACGAATTCATAAAGGATTCCTTGACAAAATTTTCCCCTGATAGATACAAGTCAATATACCTTTATTTTTTTAGTTTTCGCAATTAGAAGTTTCAAAAAAACGTACAATTACAGCAATTTTTCTATTTTTCGCCAATGTCCCTTTTACTCGCCATTTTATTTTTCGCCTTTTTCATCAGTGCCATTGTGCGTGGCAATTTTTCTTACGGCAAGGCGGATTACGATTTTCGCGAGCACCCCGTACAATTTGTCATTGTGACGATTTTTATTCTCGGAGTCGCCGTACTCTGTTTTTACCGATTCCTCGTCGAGATGGAACTCATATAAGAGTGTCCGTTCGCCGTTGGTAAATAAAGTAATAAAGCAAGCTCCAGGAGCCCCACATCACGCAGAACGCCATCCCGATATAGCCCACCGCATATACCACCGAGGCTATCGTATCGCATTTCAAAAGCCACCCCATTTCGGACAAGATAAAATTCCAGTCATGAAATCCGTAAGGGGCTTCGGCTCCCGTGCCGCCACTAATGAGCATGAGCTTCATGGGGAGAGCATCTTCGATATACGGGGCAACATCAATCAAGTTTTCGAAAGCCCACCAGAGAGCTATGGACGCACCGAACAAATCGCGAGGCTTAATCCACAACGCAAAGCAGAACACGAGCGGCATGATGGTCTGGAACAGCGAACCTCCCAGCGATGTAATCACCCTATTTCCAAAAATTCTAAAAACGATGTGTCCTGTTTCGTGAACCGGCAAGTTCAAGTTGTGCAAGAACAGGACAATCCACGACTGATAGCCACCGAAAAACGCCTGCAACGAAAAGAACGCCATCGCAATCAGCAGCACCACGCGCACAAAAAAGAAGTTCTCGCGGCCAAGCGGTTTTGGCAGCAAAAAGAACTGCACCCAAGCAGGCCATTCATCCGGCTCGACTAGCCATTCCGAAAGACGGACAAGTAGCGGTTTCTTTTCATGCGGGGTCCAAGTCATGGTTAGTGGTTGGTGGTTAGTGGTTAGTGATTGGAGGAATCTAGTAAAAACTTTTTTAATGAGACCTACTCTAGTTTTACACAACGGACGGAATAACCAAATTTTTTCAAATTGCTACTATTTCTAGAAGGAGCTGTTTCAGTAGAAGACGAAATATAACCTCGATAAGCGAACATTCCATCATCACGATTTTCATTTTCTTCTGGGAAAAACCAAGAAACACTTTCACGCATTTCATAAAATCCCCCCACACCACCTCTATATCCAGCACCAGTAAGAGAGAAACCACTCCAATTAGATCCAATAAAACCATACGACGAACGCAAACCCTTAATGCCATCATTAAATTCGTCCTTGTACCATCTTACGGTAAAATAATCATCCCAAGTGAATAATCGCCAGCCATCAGGACAGATTCCCTGATGATTCGGTTGTATCAAATCGGCACAGCTCTCGTAATTGCAACGGCTCGGCAACTGCATCATTTCCGCCCACTGGTAAAGCCCTCCGAATTCATCGCAATTGGTGGAATCGTTAGCGTAGCAATAGCGTTCTATTTTAGAGTCATCATTCTGATCTTTCGCCCCATAAACCATCTCCCCGATATTCAAATTTTCTGCCATCACGGTTATGGATTTTCCGGTCCGGTCTGAAGTCGCCGTATAGTAGTAGTAGCTACGGCCATTGCGCGGATCGGTAAATTGGCTATACGAAAACCTATCTGAAAGCGGTTTCGAATGGTCATACGGCACATAAGTGCTATCAGGAACTTGAGAATCCTCCACACAACGGACTGAATAAAAGTTTGCTTTTAGCCCATCCGTCAAGCTTGCCCAACCGGAACTTTTCATATGCGTCGAACCTAAATACATGTTATAAGCATTATCTTTGGGCTTCACACGGGCGATTGAAGCATCATAGCTGTATTCAGAGGCACTCCAAAAATGAGCCCTTTCGCCGACGCCATCAAACTTTTTCTTTTCGCTATTGTAGAATCCAGCAGGTAAAGCAGAAAAACCAACGACATCCGTGCCGTTATTTTTTTCCCATCCAACCAAAGAAATAAGCAAGGAATCATACAAATCATCGCCACCACTCACCGCAGTTCTCAAAGTTTTCCACTCATTTTTCGATGGCAAATGCCAGCCGTCCGGGCAAACGCCCTGCACCGGGTATATCGGCCAGCACCAAGCGCCATTGCCGCAACCCTGGCCATATGCATTGAACAAGCCCAGGCTATCCATCGCGGCAGCCCATGTGTAAAGTCGGCCCGCCACCTTGCAACGATCATCATTGTCACCGTAGCACTTGACATTCCCTTTCAAGCCCTCGGTCTTGTTGCTGTCGGCATAGTTGAGGTTTTGGGCCATCCACACCTGATTTCCGATTTTGATGGTCTTGTAAGTTTGGCCATCACGAGCGTCCGTCATGGAGCCATACTTTATTTTCGGATTCAAAAACGATTCAGCCGTCACGTCCCAGTTCCAGTCATCCGTGGATGATGATTTTTTGCTGCTGCTAGACAGATTATCGTTCGGGTTCGAGGATGAAGACTTACGGTCATTCTGGAGGCTCGAAGAGCTGACGGAATCCGTGCGGCTACTTGAAGACTTTTTGATACTGCTACTGCTAGGAGTCGAAGACAAAGAACCAATCTTGGTTGCGGACGAAGCCCCTCCCTTAGTCGAGGATGACGACGATTCGTCGTCATTTACAGATGCACCGCTATCGCCGCCGCAGGCGACAAGGGCTATGGCAAGCAAAAGAACCATAATGGATCCTATCGAGGCAACGCCTCTCCAGGATGACAAGTCAAATTCCCTCATTCTGTACTCCTTTATCCCAACACAACAAACAAAATATATAATTGTTAAGCAACAACATAAACAGAGCTACTAATAAATGCCGGGTTCATGGCTGTAAAAGCGGCGATGCGTGAAACCATACCAAAGATTCGGATTTTCAAGGATTCGTTGTTCGAGCCACTTGTTGAATTGCGTGTTGACGATGCTCGGCGCGGAATGTAGCTCATTATCGGAATGCGCGGGGGAAGCGAGATGCGCCGCCCCCGGGAACGGCACACGTTCTACTTCGACAGCATGGAGCACGCGGACACCGCAAATTTCTTCCATCCAGCAAATAAAAACTGGAGTTTGCGGACTATGCTTGAGCAAAAAGTCCGGCAGCGGGTTCACGTTCGCCGGACGACCGAAAAAAGTTCCCGGGAGTGCGCTCGGAATGCGAGAATCTTGATCGGCAAGCAAGCAGAAAAGTTTTCCGTCATTCAGTATCCGCAGAAAATCGCGCGGAGTCCGAGCATCTACGGAATAACTCCGACCATCGACTGAACGGATTTTGCGTTCGAGAATGTTGTTGAGCCACTTCGGTTTTACAGGAATGTAACTCGCCACCAGCGGGATTCCAAGGCGGCAGAGCCACGGCCCCATCGCTTCGTAATTGCCGTAATGCGCTGTTAAAAAAATTCCCCCCGCCCGCATTTTTTCAAGCACCGGCGCGGAACCTTCCGCAATGTCAAACGTCCAGCTATCAACGCAACACGGGTAAGCAGCAAAATCTCGCGGCAACTTTTTGTAAGTGCCAAAGCAGAACAGCAATTCGCCCGCATGACGCGTCAAGTTAAGCAAAAGTTCATCGTAATTGACAGGAGCAACAGCCGACGCATCAGGCGCCGCGTTCGATGCATCAGGTGCCGCATTTGACGCAGTAGAAAATGCGGCAGGAATCGCTTGCGGAAATGCGCCGGCCACATGCTTTGCGTTTGCCAGAACGATTTTGCGCTTCCAGTCCGCAAACCGAAGCACCACATAAGCGCCCCACGCAAAAACCGCCGCAACTATTTTACGCATTAAAAACATCACTGGGTAAAGATACGAAAAACAGTTTACCAATTAAAAACCGCTTATAAAAATATTTTGAAAAACATGACTTGCCAGAATTTGTGACATGCTCGGTTTCTTTCACGAAAAAGAAAGAAACATAGAAATTCTCCATCAAATGTTTTATATTTACAGGGTCAACATAGAATTCTGCGCCACAGACTACAAACGCAGGCTTGACGCAAGTTCAGCAGCTTTCACAATGAAAAATTCATCAACAGTAACTATGAGTAGTAAAACCATAGAGCAATTAGCAGAAAACGCACGTTTATATTGGCCTTCAGAATTAAACGAGATGGCTGCAGAAATAAGTTCTCTACCTATTTTAATAGAAACACAAGATGTATTTATCAGTATTTTAAAAACTTCAGATAAAAGCCCTGAGGCTTGGAAAAACACACTTCTACAATCATCAACGCTTTCTCCGAGTTTATTTTTGAAACATTTAATGGTTCTTACAGATATAGGTGGTGAGCGATTACAGAGAATTGCAAAAGATTTTACTATTATTTTTCCTGAAAATAAGATGCACTATATATGGAATTCAAAGGAATATACCTATCTTTTTTCTAGCGAAAAAAAATCATGGACAAATTCTGCATTGAATGTTGAAAAAAGTGTTCTTCTAAAATCTAATGAATTAACTTCAAATATGCAGGATGTAATTATGTTACTTTTTTGGGGTGCAAATATTGTAAAAAACGACAATATCCCAGAAGAATTACAAGAAAAATGCGTAATAGGAAATTTATTAGGACATCCAGGTGAAATTGACTCGTTCGTAAAACAAAGATATATTTATGTAAGCAGAATAACAGGTGGCAGTACTGCAAATGATTTGGGTCATGCCTGTGAAAAATATGTTACAAATTATCTGAAGGAAAAATTACCGAATTATTTGTCTTTAGAAG